>Ga0126342_10009615_pt1 | contig 17327 bp, 17 predicted proteins | sample Cyp1metagenome_FD_92528 | JGI IMG/M metagenome (GOLD analysis project Ga0126342, IMG submission 92528) | Coral microbial communities from Lord Howe Island, Old Settlement Bay, Australia - Cyphastrea 1 metagenome | ecosystem: Host-associated > Invertebrates > Cnidaria > Coral ... | reverse complement strand
CGTCCTGAAAGTATGGGCCCTTGAGCCACCATATATCGAGCAGGTCATGAACCCTTCGTTCATATCTGCATAAACCCTCAAGACAATCGAATGGACAAAGGCTGGCATGAACTGGAATTCACATGTATATATATATATATGTATATATATATATACATATACACACACACATATATATAATATATTTATTTATTTATTTGGTTCACCCTCTCCCATGTTCTGATGGTTAAATCCTTGGTTGAACCAGGCATCTTTTCAAATGATTTTTCTGGTCCATTTTCTGCAGTTGCTCTTTTCAATGGATTGTTAAAACATGTTAAAACCATGGGAAGATGTTTCGGAAAGCCATGGTATTCAATGAACAAACAACGAAGGAAACCATCGTTTTCTGCACCGCATAGGAGTTCCCTGTCAATCTTCCCTTCCCCTTCTCCAAACGCTGGGCCTATTGGAACCAAGGCCAATCGAGATGCCCGCCGGCCGCTGGGGCCGCTGGGGCCGCTGGGTACGTGCTGAACTTCTCCCTGCACAAGGCCGCTGTGTTTTTTGAAGGGGCCATGAATCATCAACTGAGTATGGCTCATAAGGTATACACATGTATACACCCCCCGAAAAAGAATGGAACCTTTCTTAAGGGCTTCTGAGGGACTGACTTACTGTATTCTCTCTCTCTCTCTCTCTCTCCATCGCCCTCTCCGGATCTCTCCGGGAGTTCAGCATCTTGCTGAAGGCGAGCCAAGGACAGCTTGGCACTTACTGTATTGAGGGTATCTAATTTTTGGGAGGCGGTGGGGAGTCTCATGGAAAATAACCAGCAATGCATTGAGAATGGGCCCAAGTCCAGGACATGACATGATAATGTGGCTTGATGTACCCCAACAATTATGCATTCTACATAATTAATTCCCCACCTGCCAGGTGAAGGTCTCTAGATTTGAACAGGCGCAACTTCTCACCTCGCCTCCTCACCTCCTTCTCGTCTCTTCCTCTCCTCTTCCTTCTGCCAATATGGACCCGAGCATTCTCGCCGGCTCCGCTGGGGCACGCCGGGGCCAGGACACAATCGCGAGCTCCAAATGCAGCTGATGTAAACTGTCGGATAAACTGTCAGAAACTATGCCAGATAAATGTCAGATAGAATGCCAGATAGAATGACAGAAGATATGTCAGATAAAATGTCAGATAGAATGCCAAATAGGTGCCAGATAGAATGTCAGAATATATGTCAGCTAAAATGTCAGATAGAATGTAAGAAAATATGTCAGGTAAAATGTCAGATAGAATGACAGAATATATTAATATGTCAGATATAATGTCAGTGGGTGGGGGTCACTCGAAGAAAGGTAAATATTAGTCTTGCTTCTTTTCTCTCCCTCTATCTGACCCGATAATCTCATTCCCCACATCTGCTGATTGGATAGCCTCCCAAGTGAGACAACTTTATTTGAACACCACCCTTTGGAATGCCCTTGCTGCAGCTCGAAAGATTCGAGGCAGCCGACTGGATGATACGTGAAGACTTTACAAACGCTGCAGGTATGTTCTTGGAGTGACCAACCACCAAAAAGCTATCCATCATCACAGATATCGTTTTAGATGCTAGATTTGATAGAGTTTAGATCAGGCATCTTTTTTAAGCGGAAAGAAATCTGCTCAATTCTATTCAAATTTGCTCAAAATTGCTCAAAACTGTTCAAACCTGCCAGCGGTGGCGCGCATCAATTTTGGCGGAACAGAATCATCATATGAACTTTTGGGTATTTTTGAGTTTTCAATCCTGCAGGATCTAACACTTACGGATCTGGACCCTGAAATGATCTTAGTGACATCACCACCACACTGCTACACTGACACTCCCCCATCAATCCCATCATTCCAATGGGTCCAGACTTTGGCTACTTCAGTGCTGCCCAAAAGAATGACGTGGACTGAGACTCTTGGGCCTCCGCCTCGACGGACGGCTGAGTCTCTTTGGCGCCTCAGTGGCGGTGCGGGTGTCCAGAAATCCCTCAAGGGTTACCATCTCAACACAAACGTAGCAGTGGACAATCTACCAGTTGCAAAGCATTTTCGTGGATTTTCCTAGTGTATTTACTGACACATTAGATATGGACAGCCCACTATTTGATACTATTTGCATCTGTTTACTTGTAGATCGTTTACTTAGGGAAACCATGTTTTTTTCTACATCTATGGCAATGGTTTACAGCCACTTTCATGGACCCAGAAGAACCATGTCTCCCTTTGTGGGGGGAATGAGATGCGACTGAAGGGGGGGTGAGATCGGCAATGGAAAGAGAACGCGAGATTGATGGCCAGCTCTGTCGGTCACGTAGGATTCCAAAATTCTAAGCCTCAAAATGTTGGAGGTCTAAGGCTCGCAGAGGCGCAGAGGCATCCAAACTTGGCGATGGAAAAGCGGCGTTTGAACCACTAGGGACCCCCAGGGAGGCAGGCGGAACAAGCTGCAGTCCAAGTCGCCAACGAAGCCCTGCAAGTGATGGCTGTCACCATCTTTGGGAAGCGATGGCTGTTGGGTCACCTGGGATGACAGGAGAAACACTACAATGATATAATGATCATGCCGAAAACATGTGATGAAATCACGATGGTCATTATTATACACAATAATCATGTTGCTGATGGTGGTGATACTGTGCTTATGATGGTGATGTTGGTGCTTATGTCGATGATGATGATGTTGAATGATTTTGATGTAGGTGACCGCCACGTATATCAAATAATTATTTCAAGATTTCGTGGCTCGACATCCCAAACCTCTGTATTTCCCAAATGAAACCAGCCACACAATCGCCGAGCATCATTCTCCACTTCAACTGGCCTTCTTGGAGGTGATGCCTCTGGTGATACAGCTGGGGATGCCACTGGTGATGCTACTGGTGATGCTACTGGTGATGCTGCGGGTGGTGGTGGTTGCACCATGGGTCGCACAATGGGTGCCACCATGGGCTTCAACGGTGGTGGATTCACCGGCCACGACGCTGACTCGGCCGCGGGGTCGCTGGGCCGGTCTTGCGGCACTGGCGCCATGGCGGCCGCCATTTCCTGCGGGCTGAACCAGGGCGAGCTCTCTGCAGGCAACGAGAAGCGGCGTTCCACCCGCCCCGGACCTGGGGCCATGCGCGACGGTCGCACGGGGGGCGAAAAGGGGTCCGCGGTGTTGGTGCGCGGCAGTGGAGGGCTGGGGGATACCCTGTCTCCATCGCTGACAGAGCGTTCGAAGGAAGCTGAGGCTGCAAAGAACTTGGGACTCGGAGCTGGATGCTGAGCATCCGTGCGTGCTCGGCCCATGGCTCGTTCTTGTTGGTTTGGTGGGGATCTGGCAGGGGTATGTGGGGGGCTGGGACTGCGGCTTTCAGCCTGTTGTGTCTTGGGAACCAAAGCTGGGGGTGATGAAGGCAGCACTTGTCCTCACATCGGCCAGAGAAAACATGGAGGTCATGCAAGGTGTTGATCCATGACTCATGGGGTCTCAAGCAACAAAGTGGTACCTGAATTGTTGATAACCGCTGTGGCATGAAGACATGTTGATTGAAATATATTGAAATATTGTTTTTTCTTGTTGACATGACGACAGTCATGCTGAGGGTGCAGCATGTTTAGCTATACCTCTGTGATTGTGGTAGGGAAAATTGGGAAGGTCCACTACCACACATGTTGACCAACGGATCTACCAGCTAGAGTCAGCAAATCGGAGGATACGACTTTCGGGTGTGCATGGGGATCAGCAAAGCAAATCATTCTGCAGATTGGTTTGTGCCGTCGAAAGTCATACTGCATTTTCTCGTTCATATTTTTCATCTTTCAACTTCACTTCAAACAAGGAGCTAAACTTCTAAAATCTTCCAAACCACCTTTTCTTGCCATTTTCCCATGGTTTCTATATGTTTCTATCCATTTTTCCAGTCCACAAATGGCTTTTTCCAAGCATCGTTGCGTGGCTTGCCACGTGGAACCGCAGGAGGCGGGCAACCAATCGGCAGCTTCCGCCTATCACCCATTCACAGTGGTATTTTTCCAAAGCTAAATTAGCAGCTAAATAACCAGAGGGTTAGTAATAGATAATAATAGTATGTAATAGTACTGACCTCCATCTCAATTTAGACGGTCAATATTTTTTTGAGCCATGGCCATGTTACTTGAACTTTGGGTTTGGAAGAAGCAAACAGAAAGCACAACAAATATCGACGCGTAAATGAAGGCAATTTGTTTGCTTGAAGTATCCCAAGCCATGAGAATACAGAATAAGGGCGTTCAAGCCCGGAAGCAGCCACACAAAATTTGGTTGGTAAATATCAGTTTTTTTTTTTGCAATGTTTGACGCATTACGTTCATGACGATTTCATCAATACCAATAGGGACCCTGAGGAATTTGAACATTCTTCCAAATGGCAAGAGCTCAACACCTGCATTTCGGAGGCATTTTTATGTGGAAGTCAAGATTTCAGGGCTTTAAATTTGTTGGTATTTGCAGGAAGGCCAGCCTCTTTTCATTTTGAGCCAGTGGAATTGCGGTTTTCAGGAGTCTTTTCTGTAAACCAAAGAACCCAACTTTCTCACAAGAGATACCTTATTTGAAATGAAGTTAACATTATATAAGTAGCGCAGCATCATCTATGTTACATGAACTGAACTTCAAGTAGCATAACATTTTAATTGATATGATATTAATGTTAAGTAGCGTAGCATCATCTATCTTACATGAAGTTAACTTCAAGTAACATAGCAACTTATTTGAAATTAAGTTAACGTCAAGTAGCGTAGCAGCATCTATGTTACATGAAGTGTGCTTGATTTAGCGTAGCATTACCTATGTGAGAAGAGGTTAGTTTGAAGTAGCATCACATCATATTCGAACTGAAGTTCACGTAAAGTAGCGTAGCATCTTGTATGTATGCAAGCTATTGAACGTTATTGCAACCCCACCCCCCCACCCAACCCGAAACCCCCACCATCAAAAGCAAGTAGCGTAACATTACGCATGTTAGTGCAGGTCAACGTCAATGTTAGTGCAATTCACTGAGAGTGCAAGACATGTGTGCAAGTGCAAGATTTGTATAAGCAGCGTACAATAATGCATGCTAGTTCAACTTAATCTGACATAGCAAAGCATCATCTGTGTTAGGAGAAGTCAACATTAAATACTGTAGCATAGATTAAATTAGATTAGATGAAGTCACCTTTGAGTAGTGCGGCATCACCTGCACCTTACAAGCAACGTCAAGTAACATTGCACCTTCCATCAATGCACATGCTATTAAACGTTATTGCAACCCCCAGAAACTAGAAAATGGTGTTTTCCTATGGGGTCGCTAGCAGCGCCGCTAGCATAAAAAAGATTACATTCCAATCCAACAACAATCCACGAGAAAGGATGTCAACATTTGAAACAGAAAAAAACGTGTGGTTTTCTATTGGTTTTCCTATGGTTTTCTCTTAAATGCCCCCGGATCAACTTCAAGAAAACATAGGGTACTTTGGACCTCCAATGATCCGATCCGAATGAATCGTCGGATGTGGGAGGTGCACCCGCGCCTCATGTCCACGACCATAACCTGATGCGTGGATGGGTGCGAATTCCTGCACCAAAAGGATGGTTGAAGCCATATAAATAATGGGGATGTTGATCACCTATCAACTGCTACATCTTCAACTTCAACAATCTTTGATTTTCCCTGGATGTTCACAGCATGTTCCTTGCCCCCTCTGGACGTCTTTAGGTTGGAATGTCACAAGTATTGGCCCATGGCCCATGCTCAGTTGTGGCTACCCAAGGTTTTGAGACGATATGTCCGACAGGGTTTCATGGCGTTGATGGTTCACCTTACTCCAATTCTGGCTCCAGAAAGGGCCAGCTGAAAAGTATATATATATATCCCTTCAAACATCAGCGTACAAATCTACTGCTGACTAGGCTTCTGAAAATTCAAAAAACACACAACATGCACTTCATCTCTTAATCCGATATCTGCTCATTCCAAAGAGCACCTTTGGCTCCCCTGGTCCAAGCCTCCAAAAGATCTACCAGTGGACAACCTGTAGCAAGCGCCACGTTCATGGTGTGGTCCGATAGCTTGGGTCAACCAACTTGGCCTTCTGGCAATTTAGGACCTTTGGGCAAGCTCCAACTGCTTCTGTCTAGAACTGATCGAAACTACTGTAAAGCTATTCATTCTCACCATTTCTCACTCTATCCTTTTCCAAAGCTGTGATTGCATTTGCATCGGCTTTGGCCGATCGTTGCTATCGCCTTTTCTTGCTACTGAACACCTCACCGCAACGGAACATCACTCAGGTATAGGATAAATTTCCTGGCCCAAGTGTTTCTAAATGGGCACTTCAATTCCCATCTTTCGTTGAGGTAAATCACTTCAATCCCCAAATTTTCATGGAAGCTTTGGTCCCCAATCTTTATCAACCAGTTTTTGCTCTCTAAAATCATTTGACAGTGTGTCAAAACCTTGTACCCCTGGTGAACATCAAAATAGCTGGTAAATGGATGTTCATTCCACTAATAATGGTATTATATAATAGGTATTGACCCAACCCCATTTTTTTTCAAAACATCAACTTATCCAGACTTATCCATCATTCCTCCCAAACGTGGTCCACGACTTCCTCCAGCCTGGCAGACTGCACCTTTGGGGACGCCTTCCTTGGTGAGCAGGTCCCTGACAAGCTGGACATCCTGGGTCCCTAACGCATACACAAACATATGTATACATATGCGTGTGTATATATATAATATGCAATTAGAAGCATATCATATGATATCTACATGCATTAATTAATATTACTCATAAAAAAAACAAATATATATATATAGATATAGTTACTGTTTATGTAGTTAAAATGCCACCATATTCTTTCAACACAGCAGTTGAAGCAGGTTATATAAACCTCATCATTGGCGTCATTGATTCCTATGGCATCGCATGGCAACCCGGATCCTGCATCACCAAGCGACGGCCGGGCCATGTGAAAGGCAAAGTTGGTAGGCCTCAGGTTGTGAGGTGGTCTGGTTGACATATGGCGCATCGTTTCCCTGGGAAAGATGTGAACAACTCATGGTTTCCGGTTCAGAACATGATCTACAAATGATGGATTTTCCTCATCTATGTCAGCTTACCGGAGGGCATACAGTGGTAATTAGTATACCGACCCAAAAAAGATAGAAAAATAACATCCGGCTAAAATAGCGGGTAAATGATTACAAACATCTCCATAGATTTCATCACATTTCAGCTACTGCACTGTAGCCATCAGAAAATGATGGGGCCCCGTTGTGTTTAAATCGAAGATCGCGGATGATCGCGTAGAGCTTGTCACCACCCTGCCCAGTCGATGTGGCGGGACAAGGCAAAGAAGCCAGGATGATGATATAATTGGGGCTGCTGTTGACTTGCCCTGTTGACTCTGGCTATCTTGGTTGAAGCACAGCACCCAAAGATCCCAAAGTCTAGTTGGAGATAGCCATTTTTAGCATCCAGCAAGGTAAGGATGACAGGTCCGACAGGTCAAGGACTGGCATGGCAATGCATGGATCCTTCTTTTGCGATGTGCAAGTGTGGTCTGCTGTCCCAAACATGCAGCCAGCATCGAATCTGGTCTGCTGTCCCTGAAGGGCCTGAAGGGCCTAAAGGGCCTTTCAGGCCTCACAGAGCGAAAACTCAACAGAGTCTGGACGTGGGACATCCTCCCAACATCGAGATATCAAAGCTGTACAAGTTCCAGCCCCCGGGATTGAATCCTCACTACATTTCACTGGGGATGGGAAGTGTCTCAGGCCTCTTGCAAGTAGTACTGCGAGTATCTGAAAGGCATCCACTGATCTGCTTCGCAGGAAATCCAAGAGCCACCCTTCTGCTTCACCTGTTTACACTCCAGCCACTTTTCGCCATTGACTTCCTTGGATTGGTTGAGGTCAACTATTTGGAATCACTGAAATCATCCGGAAATCCCGGGTCTTTGGCACGCGTGGCTTCAATATCTTCAATGTGCAAGCTGATTATCATGTATTATCATTGTTTGAACAGATAGGCAAACAATTTCCCCCCACAAAGTATTCTTGATCTTCCATTCCTTGCAATGGTAATTGTGACATAGTGAATGCATATGATATGTTTTAGATTGATCGCAAACAACAGAAAAAACGAGAGAACATGGACTTCCGAAACATCGGGCACCCCATCAAAATATAGTCCATGGTGCAAATGATGCAATTATTATACCACAGTATGCCGTAGGAATGATATCCCATTTTTCGACAGCTCCGCGAGGAAAAGCAAAACCACCGACTTTTTTTTTAAAGATAAATAAGGGATCTAAACACGGGCCTCAAGCTCTACCTTTTCGATTCCTGACAATTCCATGGGGGAGAAACAAACACTTGCAAAAACAGCAGAGCTTCATGCACAATGCCCTGCAACTGCGCTCCATCTCTGGGCCAGTTATCCATGCTGCCCTTCTTCCCGCTGCGAGGATCGGCGCGCCAAAACATCCCAGTGCAGCCTGGGGCGTCCTTCATCAGGTCGTAGGTCTTCATTTCAGCCATGCTGTGCCGGGGATGGCTGGGAATGGCTGGGTCGGATGGCTGGCCGAAGTTTCCTGGGCCGAAGATGGCTGAAGAATGAAGGATGTGAAGCCTTCGAAAATTGTCTTCCTGGATGTTTCCGAGGAATGAGGAATGGTTCCGCTGCAAATGATTAAATGATTAAATGATGCGCCATCATACAACTGCAACATGGAGGTAGCACCTTCTTGGTGCAGCTCATCATGTTCCCGTGTGTTCCCTAGCTTCATCTCCCACAGAGTTTTTCAAACTCAAAATCTTCCAACCGGCCCAACTTTGAGCGCACCTTCATGTAGAAGACCATCGTCAGAAATTGTTGTCGTGACACGGGCTGGATGAATAGGTGAGGCATGTGGGAAACTGTGATGGTTTCTGTCACAAATTTGAATGTCAAGGGATTTCAAAAGGTAAAGGGCCCTTCACATTGATGTTTGACCTCCTACTTTGCTTCTCCTTACTCCTTACAGTAATCATCCAAAAATCCAATGTCTGCCAATGTCCATTGGGCACATGGCATATCTACATGTCACGTGGACATTTAGAACTTTAAGCAAAGTATCGGGCATATATATCCTATCATTCATATGCACATGTTCAAAACCTCAGCTTGTTCTGAGTAAAAAATGGTACCCCCAATCCAAACGGTTACCCTCCTGTGAACATTTACATTAGTATTCATGCTGGAAAACTCACCATTTGCAGATAATTTTGCTAAAAAACCATGGGTTTTCCACATCTATGTCAGTTTACCCTCGGCTACTCATCATGCATGATGTCATTTCCCCGGGTGAAGTCCCAAACAGTTTTAGAGGTTTTAGTTGATAACAATATCCCCCCTTTCAATACACACATACAGACATTTGTTATTTGTTGACATTCGGTTTGCCATTTTTCACATTTTTTCCCCTTGTCAAACCATCACCGGAACGTCTGGGACCCCCAACTGCGGCACCCGTGTCATTCTCACCGCCGCGCCGGGGGAGTTGCACCTGAGCCATTCAACCATCCATGCATGGGAGGTTAAATGGTTTGGAATCTGAAACCATCAATAAATGGTGATTTTGGCCTGGAGTACATCCAATGCAGTGTACTGTCCATAGCCATACCCATTGTTACTTTTTCTGTCGGTCCAATGTGACATTTACCGGGGTTTATTTCCATGGTGATTTTCAGATACTTTGACCCATCGAAAATTGGGAATTAGAATGAAAAAATTGGGATTTAACCATGAATGTAACAATGAACCAGCGTGATTGAACCACCAACAGCTGGCATGTAAGGCACCACAGAAAAGTGGATACATATCATATGCATCGATAACTTGGGATTTACCAGCAATAGTCGGAGATTCAAGCAACGACAAATATATTAAGGTTGTTGTAACCTAGCCTCAACCCTCAAATGTCCTCTCTCATGTCCTCAATAATTTGGTCCAAAAAATGTGGAGATCACGGGTTACTGGGTTTAGCCTAGTTTAGCTAACATGTTAGGAAACCGGTCGCATCTCACCATCATCAGGGGAAACCCCGTCAGGTTTCTCAGCATTTTCCAAGCGCATCACTGGGAGCCAGTGATGCGAGCCCGTGGATGGGGTGTAGATGTTCAAAGCGCCATGAATGAACACAGATTGACAATGAGTGATTATTTTTGGTGAGAACAATGGAACAAATCCGGAACAAATCCGGAACACATCCGTTTGCGCCATCTCCCACATACATCCACATACTAGCGGACAAGAGACCATACTTTTCCATGAACGATTTGCCAATTCCAAGTGTCTCGAGGATGTGGATGTGGTGGGCTATTCCCACTGAAACGGGCCCCAGCGAAGAAGGTCAACCATGTTTAACCACAAATGTCAAACCAAGATGACATTTAGTCCAGTTGATTAGCTGAGGAAAACACACAGCAAATGATCAGTTTTATTCGAGGCATGGTAGTGGAACACAGTTAATACTTGGCCAACAGATTCATTGGCAGTGCTGTGGCTTTCCTCATCTTAGATCTTACAGGATGCAATTTTTACATCAATCATTCACTAGCATCATTTGATGCATATAAAGTTGATATTAATGTTGCTATACCACAGTACATTTACAGTACATTTACGGTACATTTCCATAGTATATCTTAGTTGATCATGTTGATACTGGATCAAGACGTCGGCACGTTGGGATGAAACGAGTTGTTGGTTCCTGGGCTCACTGGGCCTCTTACTGGAGTCGGCACGCCCTGGGATCCGTGAAACTCTTCTCGCATTTTTTGGATCAGTTGGGATCCCGTCTGATGATGTGAAAAAACTATGTTTAACGATGTTTAACTACAACATACTGTAGCTATAACTGGCTATAACTGGCTATAACTATTAACTATTCATAGTTTGACCTTTGACGAATCTTCATCAGTCGGAGGATTGATGAACACGAAAACACACATTACGATCCATATCATGATGAGATGAGCATGGCAAGCATCGGCCTTGGATCTTTCCAGGGGCCTACTCCAGCACCAGCCGCTGCATGACCTCTACCGGACCATCACCAGAGGCTTTCTTCATCTGCAGCGCAGTCCGGGACATATCTGAGGTTCTCCTTCGCGGAAAAAAAAGAACAGCAGGGCCACTTTACCCGCTGTGGGTTTGACATAATTTTAAGCTTCGGGAAATGAGACTATCTAGAATCTAGCCAACTTAAATACTGAAACATGTACTGGGACATACTGGGACACGATTCATTCTGGTGGCAAACCATCAACTGAACCTCCCTGAAACAGTTGCGATCCCACTGCATCCAGGAGGCGATTTTTCCAAACCTGTGCGCATCGCAATGTCATATGGATCATATTGGCTTATGACGAAACATGTCACTGATGAATCTGATTTTGAAATATTTCTGAACATCAGGTACCATATTCATGTACAAAAAGGATTACTGTGGTACCTGATTCATGATTCTGAAACATCAGGTACCATAGTAATCCTTTTTGTACATAGGCTACGCCAAAACAAACACCAAAATCCCTGTTGTTCTTCCCGCCGTCCTTTGGCACGTGGGAGCACCATCCCGGCTTCACGTTGGGACGTGTAGCTGGTGGTGGAGCCGCGCCCAGCAAGGGGCCCTTGTCGTACATGCCTGGTGGACTCAGAAAATCTCAGGGGTCAAAGTCCCAAGTGGTTAATGATGGTCAATTTAATGATGCTAGAATATCATGGTTAATATTGGGCAATACTGAGGTAAAGCCATTTTCCATAGTCACCATCCCCAACTTTGAGGTTCATGAAATTGGAAAAAAACCCAATGACTGGGAGGATGCAAACTGACCCCCTATAAATGGGATTGTTTGTTTTTGTTTACCACACTAGGTGCAGTGGGGTCGATGCGGAGATGCGGATGTGGGATTTGATGGGATTTGCATTCAATCATTGCTGGAGCTGGGCCGTATATTTTTGGAGACTTTCAAAGCTAATGGATCTAATGGATCTAATGGATAGGGATGGATAGGGATGAGAATTGATTATATACAGCGTTCAAAAACAGAGGTGGTACTACTGAACTGAACATGCTCATCATGCAACATGGTGTAGCTTAGCCACATCAAGATGCTCCCAGGTGGCACCTCCCTTGCAGTCGGGGACATACTCAATGGCACTAGGTGAGACCCATTTACACCACTCCTGCGTGGGCCGGGAATGCTGGTGGAACTCAACATCAAATGGGTCAAGTGCTGGCGAAGGACTTTTGGGCTTGAACAAGGGCACCAAAGGTCACAAACAGGATGAACCATGAATCTTTTGTGGTGGCATGATCATCTCCCCATTCTTAATATGTCTTAACGATTTGATTCAAAGTCTAAGAGTCTAAGAGTCCACTCAAATCCGGAATTTTGCTGATTGCTTCAGATTCTCCAAAAAATCATGTGAATTCACGAATTTAGCCAGTGAAAAAAAGACAAACACCTCCGGGCACCGTGTGGATCTTCCCAGGTCAGCTCCCCCCAGTACCCCGCTCCGGCTTGCCATCTGGCCCCAAGGGGCCAGTGCTGGGTGCCGGTTTGCCGAACCAGCAAGGAGGCACCACAAACTGCCTGGCATGGGTATGCACAGGTACCAAATCCACTAACTAATTGTGGAAGGGCCACTAGAGTCACTAGACAAGTTGGATTGCAAAGGATCGTTGAGGGGCGTTGCAACCCCGCATGGTCATTATCCACTAGTGTGCTAAAAGCTTGCAAAATCTCTTCCTGGAAATTGTCCATGGTGTACCTCAAAAGTTTATGTTCACGTTCTTGTCAAACTTGCCATTTTTTGGATATAGTTGTTTCGTTGGCAGCCAACGGCAGTCGAGCTGCACCAACCACGGGATATAGCCACACCAATGCGGGGCGGTGGTCAGTAGCTTACCTGCAGGCACAACAGGACGCCAAATGTGCCGGAGATACCTGCAAGGTGAGGCCCCAAAAGTTATATATAAGTTGGTTTGTAGACAGAACCCCCATGAACTATATAGTCATTATATTCCCCATAAACCCAGGTTAACCAAATGGTGGTTAATTATGGGTCAACTGGTCAACTTAGCTATCTAGAGGGCCTCACCTTGTGGTACCACGTGCAAATGGTACTCTAGGCATCAACTTGCATTTGGCTGCATTTGGATGCCTGGCCTTTTTCAAAGGATCCCAGACTTTGAGTCCCTGAATTCAAAGCACGAAGATCCACTGGACGCGACGATATTTCATGGCACGAGCCATGGTTTCCAGCAATTCTGTCCTAGATTCGGGATGATTCGAGCACGTTAACCCCTCTCCGGACTCCGCCGTGGGAAGCAGGCTTGCCGAGCAGCCATACACCATGGAGGAGCTATTCTCCGCAGATTCCTGAGGGCTGTGATGTTGCAATCCAATGCGGGAGGGAATGGCTGAAACTCGGAAATCTAGAAATATTGGAATATAAAGAGCCAGGATGGGGTTTGAAGCAGTTTGAATCTTAGAGCCCCAAAGTATCCCCATGCACAGCTGAAAGAAAATTATGTCAGGCGACAGCATCGTCATGAGATGTCATGGGCCATCTGCTTCGAAGCTGGCCATGCTTAACGCACCCCCAAAAAAGATAAATGGTGAATGAAGGTGAATGGTGAATGATTCTTGAGTAATGGTGAATAATGGATAATAATGGATAATCATGGTGAATGATTTTTGAGGTTGCTGCTCAATTTTTGCCTTGCTGTCCCCATGTTTCTTACATCCTCCTCCATTTCCACATGTTCTTGGTTCAATCCCTCTTTTTACCCATTTTTCACAGGTTAAATCCACGCGTTTGTTGGTTCAACTCCCATAGGTTGGAGATACCTCAACTGGTATGCCCTGCCGAGGAGCCATCTCTAGAAGCGCCGGTCTCCATGCCAAGTTCGCTTCGCGTTGTCGCCTCGGATCGTCCTACGATCTTTCCAGAATTCATGCGAAGCGTATGGAAACTATCTGAGATTTCCCTTGGATTTGAGGGTCAACACCATCTGGTTGGTGGTAAAACAACCCCTCTGAAAAAATATGAGTTCGTCAGTTGGGATGATGACATTCCCAATATATGGAAAAATAAAAGCCATGTTCCAAACCACCAACCAGCCATTGGTTTCCAAACTTGGTTTATGGGACAAATCTGGAGAACCTATGGGAAAGCCCTAGGCCCTTAAGGATCAAAACCTGTGCGATTCAGTGAAATTTCATCAAATTTCTATAGCTACCGTGGGTGGTTAAGAAATCCTGCACCACTTAGTAGATGGTTTATCCCATAATCCCATGATGTTACCCGATAGTTTCCAAGTGGATTTCTTCCATCCACAGTAAACGTAACAAATGACCAAGAAATATCACCCATTCGCGGACAAACCAACCATGGCATTGCAGCATCCGAGCAGCAACCAAAGGGACTCGATCTGGTCGCTGCAGTCCTGATAGGCTGCATTCATGTTCCCAACTAGAAATGATACACTTTATTAATATACATATATTTTAATGATATTTATGACAATGATTGGTATAGTGATATATATATATATATATTATATAGAGATCTAAGCCAAAAAATGAAACAGTTACTTATTATACGAGCATTAATATGTCAGACTCGGATTTGTCTCACCTTTTCCGCCTCTTTTCTCTGGGAGTTTCCGGACACATTTAACGCCAGGACTCAGGAGAGTAGTGCTTTTGGGCTTCAGGAATGTGTGCACACCAATCCGGTTTCCTTGGTTCCGGTCCCTTCAGGGTGGTATTGCCGACTGCGATCTGGGAGTGTGGGCAGTAACCATGAACCGGTTGGGGGTATGATACAGCTGGAATGAGGATAGTACATAACTACATGATGGGACAGGGATGGAATCGAATGAATAGAATGTTAAACTTTTCGGGTCACTGCTTGTGATTCTCAAGTGGTGCAAAAGTTTGCGCAAAAGAGCTCTTTGACATAGTTCTTCTATGTCAGCCGGGACAAGTGCACGCATAAGCAAAGAAAAATGCTTCCTTACACACACGTCTCTCCTACTCACAAAAATGTCTAGACATGTCTAAACCACTGAGTCGCCTGGCCCTGACCAAGTCCATCACCGAGCATCGCAGGTTTCTTCGTGTTCTTGGTGGGTGCTGGTGCTGCCTTCGGAGTGGCACCCAAATCGGAGCATTCCTGGGAGGGAGTGTTGCAGTGCCCAGATTTCACAGACTCTTAGGGATTTAGACTTTACTTACCCAGCTGATCTGTAAAGATCTGGATGTTACCCAAATGATAGGCTTGGATCTAGAGTCGGATATTGCCAACTCAAATTGACGTCATAAAAATCACCGAATTCACCTAAATGAAAAGCATCAATAGCCAGCCATGATGAAGCCTTGTTGTTTTCATAGCCAACTTCAGCATCAGTTCTCATCTGCCTGATGACCAAAAAGTCTGCACCAAGATGTGGCCTGTGGGTGACACTCTCCTAAGGTTAACTGGACACAAACATCTTCCGTAGAAATTCCACCATAAACAGACCTAACAAAGTCATTGTGTCCTTCTTGCTTTTCATGTTCTTGATTTCATCAAACATTGGCATCTCTCTTCGGGATACTTAAAATACTTAAAATCATCACTTCACTGAACAGTGTAACAGGATAAGATCTAAGAATCTATGAGCCCCTTGAGGGATACATGTGTAGTTAAGGCTATTAATGAGTATTACATCTACAACGATGGGATTTTTTAACTTCCAAAAGTTGGGATATATGATGATATGGCAGTGTGTCAAAACCTTGTACCCCTGGTGACATCAAAATAGCTGGTAAATGGATGTTCATCCCCCTAAACATGGTATTAATAGGTATTGATCCATATCCATATATGTACAGTCATCCCTGAAAACGAGGGTGAAATCTAAGTCGCATCCATGATGCTTCCACTGGGGGCCCCCCAGCGGAACTTCAAACTTCGCGGTCCTCCACATAGGGCCTGGCACCATAGGAGACATGCTGACACCAGGCAGGTTTCCCATCTGGACCCAGGGGTTCCTGGCTCTTCTCCGGCTTCCCAAACCAGCAGGGAGGCACCTGGGAGCCAAGTTAGCCAGTGGTGCAGCACTGGAGGGTTATCCCGTGGTATCCCCTATAAAAATGGCCACTAAAGGTATGGGAAACCATGAGATGCCAATGAGATCCAATGAGATCCATGGCAGCCATGGGATTTTTTGGGGGCATCTTGTTCGAAATCAATGTGTCTTAAAAAATGATCGACTTCCAGCAGGATGCCATTGATAGTGGTGATAGTGGTATATAGTGGTGGTTTCCAGACCTGAACCTGGAAGGATTTGACATCCTCTTGCCATTCCTGGTGAGTCATAAGTTCCCACCAAGACACAACAAACTGCACCAACCAAGGGATATGAGCGCACCAGTGTGGTGAATCTACAAGCAACTTCCTGAAATTGGCAGCTTCAGTCGGACACTTGGGAGGTCTCTGGCGCGAATTGCCCGTGGACCCTAGTAATCCCTTACCCCGAATATTATGGCAACCCTAGAAACCCTAGAGTTTGGGTCCCTTACCTTGCGGGCATCTAATGCTAAGGGGAAGGGGTTATGATTCCCTGCTCCTGTGACATGTGGAATTGCCACCCTCAGTCCTCTATCAGCTGATTTCTTTGGTTTGGTGAAAACATGGGGTAATCTTGCGCCCATCTGTCACAGTGCATAGCATCACTCCAACGACACCTACCACCACAATCCACCACAACTTGACATGACTTGACTCAAATTCTCTATGACATTGCTTCAATGAACACATTTACAAGAAACAACTCAGATATACTCAGATATTTGCCCCATCAGCATCCTTTAAAATCCATGGAAAATTTCCCTATGTTTCCTGATGTTTCCTGTTTTCAAAAGACATCCATGGTGGGTTTTTCGTGCCAAGCTTCCCGTAGAGGCCTTCCGACTCATTCATGGACTCACTGGAGCCCAACCTGGTCAGACGGTCAGCCCCCAACTCCCAGTTCGCATCATGTCTGGCAATTTATTTTACGGTCCCAAAACGGTATTTATTATTATATATATAGGGTTTAGGGTTTAGGGTTTAGGGTTTAGGTATATATATATATAATATATATATATGTATACAAGGTATCGGCTCAGGGACCCCCCGTGCCGTGTTATCTTAGCGGGCTTTGGAGCTGGCCCGCGGGCGTTCGGTTGCTGCTGGCGTGCGGCGCTTCCG
>Ga0126342_10009614_pt1 | contig 17328 bp, 14 predicted proteins | sample Cyp1metagenome_FD_92528 | JGI IMG/M metagenome (GOLD analysis project Ga0126342, IMG submission 92528) | Coral microbial communities from Lord Howe Island, Old Settlement Bay, Australia - Cyphastrea 1 metagenome | ecosystem: Host-associated > Invertebrates > Cnidaria > Coral ... | reverse complement strand
TATATATATATAATTACTACATTCAAAACTGGTTAGTGGTTGAGCCACCCCTCTGAAAAATATGAGTCAGTCAGTTGGGATGATTATTTCCAATATATGGGAACATAAAAACTGTTCCAAACCACCAACCAGTATATAATTACTACATGCAAAAATATTGTAAATATGATTGATCTCATACTATAGACACTATTGAGTGGATCAAACGGGGATGTAGTTGAGCCAACTGAGCCAAGTTGTTAGATATTGAGGATCAAACCAGAAATCGCTGTGAACATCTTGACCCTGGTCATTGTAACCCCTAGCTTTTAGGCTTATCCGCTGAAAATAAGTGGTTTCTTTCCCTTAAAAAAACACGAAGAAGTTGTAGGGATGATCCTCCAAGGAAGCCAACAACTTGTAGGATATCTTTACAAGATACCATCTGGTTATTTAACATAGCCATGGAAAATCACCATGTTTAATAGGTAAACCATCTATAAATGGGTCATTTCCCATGGCTATGTTAAATAACCAGACGGTATACCCTCTGGTAAATTAACATAGACGCTGGCAGTCATCGGGGTTGGAAGACTAGTTTCCATGAAAAATTGGTGATTTTCAGGGTCAAACTGTTAATTTACCAGTGGGTAGATAATGCTGTTCATCATTAGATTCATAGTTGATACAGTTTTAAAACAAGTTCCTCAGCTGGAGAGTTTCTTCGGGTGGGTACCAAATGTAAGGTTGTTTATGATCAAATACAGTTAGATATACCTAGATGTGGTTGGTATTGTTCATGGATTACATATAGTTAGTATAGTTAGATAGATATATATATATAATTATATCATGTATGTAATTAGATGTAGTTAGTAGCTTTGTTAGGCGTACCTCTTTACTATGAACTATCAGGTATAGAATTTATGTATGTATATAATGACCGAATCTAGAATGTCTTTTTCGGGGTACAGCTGGATTTAGTGGTTGGTTGTACCTACTAACTATTATCTATCGTTGCATTGTTGGTAGTTGGTAGTTAGTACCAGCTGTTTTCCTCATAATTGGTATAGTCAATAGATTTGCAAGTAGATCAACTATTACATTTTGAATAAGAGGATATGGTTAGGGTTGTTGAAGAATTGCGAGTGAGTAATAGTTTGACTGATTTGTGAGTGGTTCATAGTTAGTAATAGAACCAACCATTCTTAGAGGATGTCATATAATACAACAGAGTATATATATATAGGAATAATCAAATCTAAAAGGAAATTCCGAACCAGGGCACATGAAATACCACCACTTAGATTGCTTTGATTGCCCGATACCAGCCCAAGGCGAGACTGTGATGTCCACCAAATGTTTCTTGAAATCAAACCTAGCTGACCTGGAAAACCCCTTTTTGTGCACAAGGGAAGTGGCAAACCGGTTCTGTTTTTTTCCATTTGGAGGTTTCCTAAAATGGGTAGCCCCAAGAGCTCTTATCTTTTTATCATGGAACATCCCAAACAAAAATGGAGGAGAACTGGTGCTACTCCCATATTCCCATGTTGCTCCGTCTGCCGAGCCTCAGGACCTTTTATAGCATGTGGCTTGTCATGGTGGGAACCCCCAAATTTGATGCTTGATTTATGTTGGTGATTATGTTATTTTATTTTTGTGTTTTTTGTCATTTTATGGATTTTTTGGGGGGTTATCATGGTTTATCCTATTTTCAGACCAGCCCAGAGCTTTAAGTCCAAGGCTCAGTGAATTCTTGGAAGCAAAAGACGAACACATCCGGCTTTGCTTTCTCTCCATTCACGAGGCAAGCGCCTTGAATCAAGCCTCGATGGCCGGGCACTCGGGGCACTCGTGCTCCCAGAGTTGAGAACCACGGGAACCACATGTCGTGTCCTATTTGGACAAGATATGGGCAACACACACCCATACATCCATCCACACACACACATGGATATCTTTGCACATAATATATATATATATACATAAATAATTATCTCAATTATATTTTTTATATACATTAAACAGCCTTTAAACATCTTGAAAAAATTCTAGCCAAAGTATCTAGCCATCAACACCCAGCAACGCTTCAGCGTCGCCGGGTTGTTCCAACACATCTGGCCGTGGAGGTTCCAGGAAGCCGTGGCCAGCAGCAGTTTCCCTTGGGGACTGCGGCGTGCTTCCGGACAGGCCAATGGCACCTGGCCGAGAATGACCCGAAACCCGAGAAACATAGAAAAAACCATGGAAAAACGATGGAAAATCATGGTTAACATAGAAAAAACGATGGAAAAACCATTGTTTACTGAGTTTACTGGTTGGTGGTTTTTCGCCACCCCAACTGTTCATCATGGTTAATTAATATGGATAATAATGGTTAATTAATATGGATATGATATGGCATATGGTTAATGATGGCTAATAATCATCTGGTTGGTGGTTGAGCCACCCCTCTGAAAAATGATGGAGTGAACGTCAGTTGGGATGATTACACCCAATATATGGAACAATAAAAAAAAGTTCCAAACCACCAACCAGTTTAAAGTAGGTAAATCAATGAACTCAATGGCCATTATAGCTTTCTGTATGTTTACCAGGTAAAATCAACAGAAACCTCTGGAGAAATGCTGCTTTCACGTCATTTTTGTATGAAAGCTCCAGAAACACCGAGACAATCTTCGGGATTTGGTTGGGGACCACCTCACATGGTGGAGCACCAGGGCCCCGGAAAATGGGGAGAAACTTGGTCAAACGAAATCGTACCTGTTTACCCTCTGGTAAACCTACAAAAAGCTATGGAAAATCACCATTTTTAATGGGAACACTCACTATAAATGGCCATTTTCAATAGCAAACTGTTAGTTTACCTGAGGGTAACTGTCCCGCCGAATTCTTTCCGAATTCTTGAATTCTCCCTCAATCAACTTGTTCCATTTTCATTTCACGCTTACTCTTCACATAAATTCCAAAAAATCGCAAAAGATAAGACAATTCTATGGATAAGAAAGGTAAGTAGACTAGTAGATCTTATTTTTTTCCTATGGATATAGTAAGAAGACTCTCATCCCGCTATATCCATCTGGGTAAATCATATTTCACCAACCATTCTTCCAGGAGGTCAAGAAACATTCCAGATGATCGATTTTGGGAGATGGAGCCCTTGCCTTCACTGGGAGGTGGTTTGATATAGATGGTACCCTCTGGTAAACCTACAAAAAACTGTGGAAAATCGCAATTTTTATGGGTAAATCAACTATAAATGGGCCATTTTCAACAGCAAACTGTTAGTTTACCAAGGGTAATTTACCCAGCAAGAAAACATCATTACGGAACATCACCCCTTTTTTATGGGTAAATCAACGAACTTCTATGGCCATAGCTTTAATAGCTGTTTGATTTTTTGGATGTTTACCAATGGGTGTAACAGAACCCAGATCAATGGGAGATCTCCAGGATCCTAAAATGGAGGTACTGTACCATATAAGGCCATATTTTGGGGGTATATCCCCTTACATAGCCCTTACATAGGCCTTATATATGGATATATATGGTAGGTACCTCCAATTTGGGTTCCTGGAATTGCCATTGACCAGATGGATATAGCACAAAAACTCCCGGCACCTTGGGCAATTTCTGAGGCCGCAGCAAGCACTGGAGCGCTGCCTGCCGTGCACCATCTTCGAAATGGGCACAGTAGGCCTCAGCGAGGGGAAATCGGCTGGAACTCTACTGCCAAATCCTGAGGAATTCTATAGAAAGCCCACTGATTCTATGGTAGTTGTTGAATGTATAGCACTATATCTTAGGAGATTTGATTTTTAGGGAAGATCGGAACTGGAAATCGTTTTTTTTACCAAAAAAACTGGTTGGTGGTATACCTACCCCTCCGAAAAATATGAGTTCGTCAGTTGGGATGATGACATTCCCAATATATGGAAAGTCATGGAAAGTCATAAAATTCATGTTCCAAACCACCAACCAGTATATGTTAGGAGATTTGAGGATTGGGTTTCCAACCAGTATATGTTGGGTTTCACATGATTTCTGAAGTTTGGTGGTGACTAGTAGTGGTTTCCTAAACTCGGGGACTGCAAAAACCAGGTCCATACCAGGCATCTGTGGCATCTGTGGACTCGTAGGGCATCAATGTGGGTCCAATGTGGAACACCCAGAAACCACCTGAAATTGGGGTCTATGAAACTGTGCATACCACTATTGAGAAAACATGAGAAAACCACAAATCCAGGATAATGGTCGAACATTATTGTTGTTGTTTCCGTCTTTCTCACTGTAATATCTTTGTATATAATTGATCCGAATTCTTCCACTGATTGTTTTTCCTTGAGTTGGGTTATATAGTTGATTGTTAAATGTTATCATCATTGTCATGGTGACTACAGTGCCAGTACTATATTCTCCTTATAATCATGATTGCTTGGTGGCTCATCCCACTTAGTAAGTGGTTTATAGCCTCAGTTATAAATGGGATAAGTAGGGTTAATCCACTTATAACTGGGGTTATAACCCACTTACTAAGTGGGATGAGCCACCAAGTACATTTGTTAGGGAACTTAGTAACCAGGGTTTTCTTCACCACTTACGATTCGTGGGATGATCCTAAAAAATCATACAACCTGGTGCCCCCTAGATAGTCAAGTTGGCTTCTAAACCCCATTAACTAGTTGGATACATACATACATACACACACATATATATACATAAATAAATATACATAAATATATATATATATATATATCCCCCATTGTTGGCAAAGCAATAATAAACCATCCCCAAAATCACTAAATGGATCTAAATGGCTGCTGTAGACCATCAAAATTCATGGCTGGTTTAGGATTGCTTTACTAACATTATTAACCCATAATCATAACTATAGTCAATGGGAATTCCAGGATCCTAAAATGGAGGCACTGTACCATATAAGGCCATATTTTGTGGGGATATTTCCTTACAGAGGCCTTACATAGGCCCTATATGTGGTAGGTACCTCCAATTTAGGTCCCTGAAATGGCCATTGATATAGTAAGTAAAGCAATAATCAACAAACCATCCTTTATGGTTTACCATTATGGTTATGTACTTTATACACCATAGTTACATGGATATGGGTCAAAACCCTGTAGCCATGGTAAGCACCAAAATAGCTGGTGCTTAGGGATGTCCATCCCCTACAAATGGTATCTAGAGTATCTACCCTCTGGTAAAAATACAAAAAAACTATAGAAAACCACCATGTTGAATAGCTAAATCAACTGTAAATGGGGCATTTTCAATAGCGGTTAGTCATTACCAGAGGGTGTTGGTATTGATCCATAGCCACATAGTTCTTGGATTTTTCAGGGCACCTCGACAGCCCAGGAACTCGATTCATCGCCTGCCATCCTTTCTCCAACATCGCCCGTGCAGTATGCCCACCCTGCCGTAAAGCAGCACCCATGGTCGATGCTGCACCAGTGTACCTTAGACCATCCATATTAATGTGGTGATTTAATGGTGATTTAATGGTGGTTAATGATGGTTAATGGAGGTTATTAATGACTTTTTTAGTGAATTAATGTTGAATCCAGGATCCGATTGATTGGAGGTACCGATTCCATCTATATCCATCTATTTTTGGCCTATTGTTCAGGCCTAAATTTCAGGGGATATACCCCCAATTCATATGGCCAAACATATGGTACCAACGTACCTCCAATAAATCGGATCCTGGAGATCTCCCATGGATCCAGGCTCCAATGGAACCATCGTGAATTTTCGGGATCATCACCAGACATTTTCCATGGCTTTTCACCAGACGTGAAATCAACCATGAAATCTCTGGCTTCTAGGCCTTTCCCTTTCCGCTTTTCCCGTAGGAACCAAATGAAATCTCTGGAAAATCCTGAGCAATTTTCTGGAAATCTCTGGAAATCACTGGCGATTTCCGTCATTTTTTGCGACCAAAAAATGCTCAAAAATGCTCAGCCAAGAATCTGTTGCGACAGCGCATCCCCCAAATCTGCCCACATGTTCCTCTCAAGATTGGGACCCCAACATGGTACGCCAAATCATAGACACCTATGGTTTCATACAGGATAGGGCCCCCCAGTTATAAGTTGGTTTATAAACCATGATAATCCCAATTAACTATAGTTATATATCTACCATAAACCATAGTTAAACCACTTATAAACCAACTTAGCTATCTTGGGGGCCTCATCCTGTATGGTTTCATATGGTTTCATATCCCATATTAGCTCACCATGGTGCTGGAATATTTTCCCACCAACAAAACTGCCCTTGTCCAAAATCACCCAGTTTTGTAGGTTTTTATATACCAGCACCATGGTTCGCATATGGGTATGGTTTCAATCAATCCCCAAAGCAATCCTTGGGATCTTGTGATTGGATCGCCACAATCAACATATTTGGCTACCCTCTGGTAAACAAACAAAAAGCTATTGAACATGGCCATTGAAATAGTGAGTTTTCCCATGAAAAATGATGATGTTCCATAGTTATGTTAGTTTACCAGAGGGTAGCTACTACCACACCATTTTTGCGATGATATTTTTTGCCTATAAACCTATAGTTGTATCCTATTACCATGGTGCCTGCCGTCATTGTGCCCTGAAAAAATCGCTGTGCACGTCCGCAAGCCTGGCTACATCTACCTGATTAGCAAATTGTAGCAGGCCTGGTCCTGGTTGAACTTCAAGAATAGTGTCCATTAGTTTACATCAGTTTATAGCATGCAGAAATAGTTGAAACTTGTTGAAACGAATAAGTTTACATTGGGTTCTATAGTTTCCACACTAAACTATGCATCTATATTTTTATATATATATATTATAATATAACTGTAGAAACCCTTTAAGAAAATATGATCACCTATCATATCGTATTTCCACATTCACCTTAACTAGTTCTACCTGACTCAACGATGTTTTTTGTCATGCCGTGTCACTCTCCATGTGGGACGTCCTCAGCAGCTCTTGAAGGTTCACTACGGGGGGCTCGTGACCCAAAACATCAAAGAAGGCCAGCCCTTTGCTGTATCCTGCAGGCGACAGCGACATGATTCTCATCCGATTGGGGGGAAATCTTGGTCGGAAACCATCAAATATCAGTATTTCATTGGATTGGGGGAAAACCACTTATATTGGGAGAATCTTATATAAGTGGTTTCCAGTAATTCATCCAACCAATCCAATGAAATACTGATATTTAAGATGATATTTTGCTTGCGATCAATGGCTTGGTGTGCGATTCTAAGATATTCTAAGATGGTGTAAGGGAAAATCTTAACCGGAACCATGTTTCTTTTTTTTTTACCAGTAAAGGCTTTTGCTGCAAATTGTCCCTTCAACCAATTCCAGGATAAGATGGCGCCACGAAAAAACATAAACATCACCGAGAAACTGTAAATCTAAGAAGATATGGCTGATGGTTGAACCAGCTCCATTCAGAAACTATGTCGGGCACTTCACGCTCATCACTCATGATCACTCATGATCACTCATGATCATACGGGGGTTTCCTGAAATGGGGGTACCCCTAAGTCATCCATTTTTGTTTTTAAATTTCCATGAAATAAACCATCCAGCTATTGGGGTACCCCCATGACTATGGAAACCCCCATATCTGAATAAATTAAAATACTTTCTGGTAATTTAACAGTTTGCTATTGAAAATGACTCATAGAAATAGTTGACTTATCCATTAGTTAGATGGTGCTTTTCCAGTTCGCAAACTGTTAGTTTACCAGAGGCTATATGTGGTCATATTACTATGTGGTTATATCATTTATATCCTTAGTAGGTACTCTATATATGTATTTTTGTTGTGTCCATGTAGTATCCAATAGTATCCATATGTTACTATCTATTCTGGTTGGTGGTATACCTACCCCTCTGAACAATATGAGTTCGTCAGTTGGGATCATGACATTCCCAATATATGGAAAGTCATAAAACTCATGTTCCAAACCACCAACCAGTATCCATAATATCATTATGTTTTCCCAACCAGGTGGATTATCCCAGAGGCTATGTTAGTTTACCAAAGGGTATGATTCACTTAAAAAAGGTTGGGCCACATTTTTGAATCGCCCGAACCCCGCTTTTCCCCATCATTCTTGTGGCGGTTTTTTGATGTCTTTGGTCCTTGCATGTAGGTTTCCGAAGTAGGGCTACCGTTCATCCATTGATGGATGTTCCATTTAGTCAATGGGAATTTCAGGATCCGATTTATTGGAGGTACCTACCATATATAAAGCCTATTTTTCAGGCCTATGTAAGGGAATATCCCCCAAAATATGATATATGGTACCAACGTACCTCCATTTTAGGATCCTGGAGATCTCCCATTGATTTAGGAAACCATCCAGCGGAGTATCACCATTTTAGGATACCCTCTGGTAAACTAACGTAACTATGGAAAATCACCATTTTTAATAGGAAAACTTACTATAAATGGCCATTTTCAATAGCTATGTTAGTTTACCAGAGGGTAGTTTATCAATGTTTATCATAGACCCAGATCGCCCAGCGAGATGAACCAATCTCTGCCGAAGTCAGGCGAGACGATACTCGATGGTTGCACCTCCCCAAAAAAGCTAACTAGGTCACTTTGGAAATTCACATTACCATGAGAGGGGAGGAAAAAAAACAATTTTGGGCTTCAGCAATAAATGTTACCCTCCAGTAAATTAAGATAGACCCTGGCAGTCATCGGGGTTGGAAGATGAGTTTCCACTATAAATGGTGATTTTCCATTGTTTTTTGTAGGTTTACCACTATTTCATTTATGATTTTCCATTGTTTTTTGTAGGTTTACCACTATAAATGGTTTACCAGAGGCTATATAAAACATCCGTCATCTATGACCCAAATTGGTGAAAAAAAATCCGCGGCTTCCTCCTGTGGGCGACATCGCTGGAACGAAGCTTTGCAACTGTGGCTGCTGGCGGATGTAGGATGATAACCACATCCAGGTGACCTGCGCAGAGATCAGTGAAACATTCAGTGAAACTACTTGGTGGCTCATCCCAGTTATTAAGTGGGTTATAACCCCGTTAAAAATGGGATAAGTAGGGTTAATCCACTTATAACTGGGGTTATAACCCACTTACTAAGTGGGATGAGCCACCAAGTATGGTTGAAACTATGGTTGAATTAACTATGGTTAAATAGCTGAAATATGATAAATATAGCTGAAATACATCATATTTAACTATGGTTTATCATATTGAAACTATGGTTGAATATATGGCGAAATATGATAAATATCTAGTTAAATAGCTGAATTAATAGTGATAGAGTGAAAATTGTATGGGGAAGTATAATGTTGCCTGAGTTTATGGCTGAAATATGGTGACATGATGAAATATATGAAATGTCTGCTCAACGAAGATGGTTGAAATACTGTCTATGGTTAAGTGCTTGATCTGGTTAAATATGGATATTGATATGGATGGACATTGATAATACGGAAAAACAACTAATGGATACCACCTCGAAACTGAACATTTATTCCCCTAGCAAGTGGAGTCTGTTTTTCATGTTTTTTTTCCCAACTTGGATACGGCAAATTAAGATGAGTGCCATGTTAATTTTAGAGGCAATTGGGGATTACCAGACGTTTTTGCGCATGACAAGAACATCAACATACTGTGACAAACGTAACAAATATTGACTATGATATTGATATTGAAAATACACGTTCCCTTAGCAAACACAAGTAGAATATAAAAACATCTTTAATTGCTGTATGTTCGTATCAATGATATAATATTATGATGTATTATGGCTCAAATGCGTTTGATGGATGGGTTCTGGTCATCAGAAATCTCATATTCATTCTTCCCGTCAGTGATATCTTCAAGTTGCCATCTTGCCATCGTTGATCCTTCAGGAGACCTAAAGTCTCCTGCTCGACATTGGATTATCTGGATTTTTTCTGGGGTTTCCAGAGTCATGGTGGTACCCCCAGCTCGCTGGATATAGCTGGATGGTGAAAATCCCAAAGAAAAATGGAGAACTGGGGGTTTTTCTGGTGGATTCCCATTGGAAACGCCCCATATCTTCATCCCATGGGGAACTCGCCCCAGCTGCTCAGCTTCTCCCGTCATGGGGTCGAGTTGACCACCCGTTTGGGAAAGCCTGAGCTGTTTAGAGCTGTTAAATTGAGCAAGGTTTCCAGCAGCGAAGACCTAGCAAACATTGGGGAATGGGGGGAAAATCCATGAAACAATCCCACATGATCTACCCTCTGGTTATTTGGCACATAGCCATGGAAAATCCGTTGTAAATGGATGTTTTCTAGCTGGGAAAATCATCTATTTCTATGGACCATGGCTTCCATGGCTATGTAACGAAATTAGAGGGTATTGGGGTTGCATTGAATCCCACATTCAATGGGAATTCCAGGATCCTAAAATGGAGGTACTGTACCATATAAGGCCATATTTTGCTGGGATATTCACTTACATAGGCCTGAAAAATAGGCCAAAAATATATGGTAGGTACCTCCAATCAATCGGTTCCTGGATTCACCATTAATTCACTAAAAAAGTCATTAATAACCTCCATTAATCACCATTAAATCACCATTAATCACCATTAATCACCATAGAAATAGTTGATTTACCCATGGTTGCATTGAATCACCACATGACCTGAACGCCTTTTTTCTTGCAAGAGGTCCAATGGAGATTGATACTAAGTCACCATTAAGTCACCATTAAATCTCTTAATCACCATTAAGTCACCACACCTGATACTGCAAGAGGTTGGTCCGGTCCAATGAATCGAAGCAATTGGTCCGAAGCACTCCCAGCTGGCGACGTCTCGGTAGATGCGATGCCAAGGGGTTGAAGAGACACACGGTCAATCTGGTTGCATATTTAGTGAAAAATGTGTGTGTAGTCATATCAGCATCTATCATGATCTATGATTATCTATGATTATATATCTATCATTATCTATGATTATCCATCATTATCTATCATTATCTATCATTGTCCATCCATCCATCTATCCATGTATCCACGATGCAACAAGTGCAAGTTCCATGGCAAAGCAGAACCAACGAATCGGACTCTTTACAGCACCGAATCTCCCGGTCACCGTCGACTGTGGTCAGTCTCAAGACTCTCACAACGGGATCGGATGGGATCGGCTGAAAACAACAGCATTACCAGCTGGTAAATCAGCAGCAAAGGTGTGATTGAATGGGATTTAATGGTGATTTTGATGGTGATTTTAATGGTGATTTAATTCTGATCACCAGCATGTGAGATCCCACATGATCGGCTTCCAGCCAAGTTGCTTCAGATTGCCCCATTGAATAATCATGATCCAACCAAGCGGCATGGAACACATGGAATTCCCAAAAAGTTTTGTTGAAACAAAGGAAAACAAGAAACAATAAAACTCCTCGACACGATGGTTCAATCATGTTCAATCTCCAAAAAAAAATGTGAAAAACACTGTTTGGGAAACCACATCTTTGTGCTTAAAGTCCCTGTATACGATTATGGCGAAAAACCCCGGTTCTGCGGCCACTCTGATGACCTCTGGGTCAACTTGTCACCGCTCGTCACCAGCCAAGGCACATTGTCATCGAGCTCGAGCCCGACCCCGCATCGAAGAAACCAAAACCTGCGCTGCGAAGCCAAGAGGCTGGTAGGAAACTGGGAGGAAACTGATAGGAAACCCCTCCCTGTTTTTTTCACATAACGATATATGACGATCATGCCAAACAAGGCAACAACATGCAACAATTCGTTTAGTTGTTTCCACTCAACATGTTTTTTTCTTGCTTTCAGGGTCTGTGTTAATTTACTGGAGGGTAATTTCTATGGCCCCCCACATTGGGTATGACATAGATATCATCATCGATGGGAAACCATGTGAAGTTCCCCTGGGGTAAACATACAAAAAGATCTACACATAGTGTTTTTGTTCATATGTTTTCCACGTGTAGCCCCCTTGGTACATGTTGACATGGGATTAAACATGGTTGGTCCGTTTTTCATAGGGACATGATGGAAACATAGACATACAAGTACTAAGTTAAAATATCATGCAATCTTTTTGTTGCAACACATTTCTTGGTGTCTTCTTTTACCCTCTGGTAAACGTTAACAAAAAACTATGGAAAATCACCATGCTATTAATGGGTAAATCCACTATTTCTATGGCCATTTTCAATAGCAAGCTGTAACAAATTACCAGAGGGTAAACTAACAGTTTGCTATAGAAAATGCTGATAGAAATAGTTGATTTTCCCATTCATAGCATGGTGATGTTCCATCGTTTTTTGTTAACGTTTACCAGGCCGGGTATTTTGCCGTTTTCCAAGTCCCAAGTCTCGGGCTGAGGTTCGGCCCCAGGGACCATTTTTCAAAATCGCGGGGAAATTGAAAAAAACCATGGTGAACCACCAAATGATGCATGGTGCTGGTATATTTACCCGCAAATAGTTGCATGGATTTTTAAGGGGTAAATGTTGATACATATTCCAGCACCATGGTTCGCATATGGGTTTATGCATTTTAAGCAATACTGAACCAGGTCTTCGGTGGAAGTAGTTCATAGGTGACACATGGTGACACCAAAAAAAACATTCGCATAGCAGAAAAACGATGAAAAACGTCTCATTGGTTTCATCAATGGTTCAAACAGTATGCCTTATACAACATACCACAACATTATTGGCCACAAATCAACCATTTCGACGAATCATGTGATGATGTCCATTTATTGCCTTTGTCCCTACTTATTCTTGATTTACCTTCTGGTAAACTAACAGTTTGCGAACTTGAAAATGGCCCAGTCGAAATAGTTGATTTACCCATTCATAGCATGGTGATTTTCCATCGTTTTTTGTAGGTTTACCAGAGGTTAAACCTCCATTAATCACCATTAGATCCCACTAAATCACCATGAAATACCAGAAAAAATCACCATTCATCACCAGTTTACCAGGCCGGGTAATTCGCAACAGGGTTTTCTTAAGTAATCCCTAGCCGTCACCCTTGTTTCAATGCAATCCATCATGGTCCATGACGACTGCCAGGCTGGCAGCCACCTCCAGCCAACGATATGGATACTACATGGACACAACAAATATAGTACATAAATGGTCATATTACCATATATATGTATACTATGTGTTATGAACTTTATGAACTATACATGGTTTATATTTTTATATGTACTATATATGGTTTATCCTACTAAGGATATAACCACATAGTAATATGACCATCTTTGACCATATGTATATACCCTCCGGTCAACTAACGTAGCTATGGAAAATCCGCATGTTGGATAAGTAAATCAACTATACAATGGCCATATTCAATAGCTATATGTTAAATTACCAGAGGGTACTCGGAAACGTTCAGTACTGGATGTTAACATCCGAGGGGAGAGCCAACGAGCCACCTTCAATCTGCGCGGCGATGTCGTGGTAAACTGCGTCAAGTTCCTTGCTGAAGACCTCCTGGCGGGTCACGCAAGTTGATGGCAGGAAAAAAGCCTGCCCCAAATCATCCAAATCAAACCCATAGGATCCATGGTGCTGGTATATATACTAACATAAAGGGGGTATATTGATGGTAAATGTTGCCATATCATACATGGATCCTATGGGAAATATCATCAAATCATCCAAATCATTTTTTTTGACCATTTAAGTGTCATGTAAGCATGGCCAATCTTAGATACCCTGCCAAAACAATAAATATCTCTCCATATCCATGTTCTATGGTGATACCCCTCATTTATGGAAAGTCCCATCCATAAATCATCACAAGACACCATACCCTATGGTAAACGTTTACAGTTTGCGAACTGAAACATCACCATCTGTCTAATAGGCAAGTCAACTTGAAATCCCATGACTATGGAGACCGCCAAATATGGCATATATTTATATAGATCCATTCAACATGGATATGGAGAAAGAATGTGAAATAACTAGTAGATCTCTCTCCATATTGAAGCTGGTTGGTGGTTTTTCGCCCTACCCCTCTGAAAAATGATGGAGTTCGCCAGTTGGGATGATAATTCCATTCCATTCCCAACTGTTTCTGGAAAGTCATTCCAAATTCCATGGTTCCAGTCACCACCAATCAGTGATTATTAACCATTATTAACCATTATTAACCATCATTAACCATCATTAACCATTATTAACCATCATTAACCATCATTAGTTGATATCTCTCCATATTGAAGTGACTTCAATTCAAGCCATGGTGACGACTGGTCCAGCCCTTCACCAAAAAAACAAAATCCGAAAACCCGATCCTCCTCGCCGGTGACTCGAGCCTTGGGGCGACATGATGAAAACGAGCTCCCCTTTTGGAGAACTGCCATAAAAAAAAAACATGGGTTTTAAATGGTTTTAAGATGTAAAAACAAAAGCATCCATGACCAAGTCATCATTGATGTCAGTTTCTTATGATTTGATCATCGATTTCTGGTACATTCATGATTATTCATGAGGTAATTGTAGTTATACTATCCATGAATTGCCGTCATAGTCGTTTTTTCTGAAGGTTTCACTATCAATTAAACATGCAAATCATATGGTCAACAAGTAACAGTTTGACCAAGAAAACATCACCTATTTTAGTAGAAAGTCGTCTTCCAACCCCCTGACTACTGGAAGGGTCCCCATCCTAATTTTGGAGGGTGAGCCATTTTTTTCAACGGTTACAACATCTGGTTGGTGGTTGAGCCACCCCTCTGAAACATATGAAAGTCAGTTGGGATGATTATTCCCATATATTATGGAAAAAATGTTTGAAACCACCAGCCCAGACATGTTACAACCACGATCCACCGTAGTTTTTGATAAATCACTTCCGACAAGGCATCTGTAAAACCAAGTAATGGACGTCCAACAGTTGCGCAATTTCCAAATGACACACTCGGATTTGAACAGGATTTCGGAAGCGAATTCGGACGCCCGTTAAAAAACGGCTTGATGATTTCATCGAGATCATTTCCGAACATGACCTCTGGAAGATAGTTAAGATTAGTTAAGGTTGCTACATCAGCATTGGAAGTGAAAATACCCATGGTAAACGAAGAGTTTGCGAAGTGGAAAATCAGCATCTAACTAAAATAGGTAAATCAACTGTTTTAACATGTTTTATCAATGGCCATTTTGATAACGTGTTGATTCGCTTTTTCGATGTAAAAATCAATGGGAATTCCAGGATCCTAAAATGGCGGTACTGTACCATATAAGGCCGTATTTTGGGGGTATATCCCCTTACATAGCCCTTACATAGGCCTTATATATGGATATATATGGTAGGTACCTCCAATTTGGGTTCCTGGAATTGCCATGGATAAAAACCAGAGGCATCCGGTTGCTCTGGGGCAAAGAGCATGTAGGTCCAGGTGTTTGACGTGATATTGCGGATGAAGCCTCGCGATCTCGGCGATCTTACCGAAATCACCAGGAATGAGACTGGAGACTGCACACGGATCCACCATCCATGTCCCATGTTTATCCATGTTCCATATTGTTCCATGTAAAAATGGCTGGAATTCCATCAATTTATAGTGCTTTAGAAAATCTAATTTAATGAGATTGCTAGCCACCAATCTTCAACACGTTCTTCACGGCGTCTTCAGCAGCTTCCAAGCCCCGAAAACGCAGCCGCAGCTTTTGGACGAGATTTTTGTGATTCGGGTGAAACCTGGAACGAGAACTTCGACCATCCCGAAGGATGAATCTTTATGCACCATGAGAACCATGGGCGGCCAGGCTTTTTGGAGGATTTTTTCGATGAAAGTCCTGGAATGTCCTGGAAGTCGAAATGTCAACATTTTTAAACATCGTCCAAAAACCAAAGTGACATAGCGATGCACTAGATATACCAGACATATTTTGGAACATGCCAAACTATGAGCCTTTATATATCATGGCTGCTAAAATACAAGATATTAAATCTAGACAAAACATCTGTCCATACTTTCCATTTTTGCACATGTCTTCTGTTTATTTCTGTTTCCAGAGTCGATTGAAGGCCCTAAAATCACCACTGGCCACTGTTGGAAAGGATCCCTCGCTTCTGAGAAGCTGCCACCTCAAACCTTGAGTTAGGAAGAAACACATATCCGACATATCCTACGCTCATCAAACAAGGCAATCAAACATATACCATCATTTAGTTAATGCAAATAATGTTAAAAAAAAACCTCGAGGTACCGGCGACCCGGTACCCATGTTTGATTACCTTTTGGGCATTCAGCTGGCGGATTCAACCCCAAAAAAACAGTTGTTCCATCAATGTGATTTCATCAACTCATCAACTCATCAACTCGAACTTGATTCATGTTAGTCTGGTTGGTGGTATACCTACCCCTCTGGAAAATATGAGTTCGTCAGTTGGGATGATGACATTCCCAGTATATGGAGAATAAAATTCATGTTCCAAACCACCAACCAGATATTACCCTCTGGTAATTTGTTGCATTGCTATTGAAAATGACCATAGAAATAATTAGTGGATTTACCCATTGAACATGGTGATCTTCCATAGAACTTGATTCATGTTAGTTGATAGATGTTGATAGGGATTCTGCACAGATTCTCCATGGATTCTGATTCTCTCATGTTTCCCCACGACCTAAACATGATGGCTGCCTTCTTTTTGCCTGAGAACTTTGATATAACAAATGCCCAAAGCTCTCCAAAGCTGCTTTGTATCTGAGTTGAAACATGTTGAAACCATCAAAAATTCATGGTACGTCTGAGTACTTCTAGCTCTTTCTGCACATCCGTATGGCAACCCCCGATCGAAGATACCGTGCATGCTGGGAGATCCACATAAAATTTGGGGCTTTAAACCATAAACCATGATGAATGTGTGAAGTATGAGGTTGAAAAGACACCATGTATATCCATTGATATCCATGTATCGTATTTGTTGATGAATTTGTCCTTTATTCAAAGTTTAATGTTTTCGATAAACCGATTGAGACACCAGAAACATCCAGTTCCGTTGAGGGTGCCGTAGACCCTCGAAATCCTCCAGACCCTCGAGCGCGAGAAAACACGGCAACCACTGTGGGTCTCGGGATAATTTTCATCATAATTCACGAAGCAAAAAAAAAATTGGCCTATGGGTGGGATTTATCTCCCAGGAAAAAAGATGCGAAAATCAGACTCAATCATATCAAATTTATCAAATCATGATACTTGGTGGCTCATCCCACTTAGTAAGTGGGTTGTAACCCCAGTTATAAATGGGATAAGTAGGGTTAATCCACTTATAACTGGGGTTATAACCCACTTACTAAGTGGGATGAGCCACCAAGT
>Ga0126342_10009613_pt1 | contig 17329 bp, 16 predicted proteins | sample Cyp1metagenome_FD_92528 | JGI IMG/M metagenome (GOLD analysis project Ga0126342, IMG submission 92528) | Coral microbial communities from Lord Howe Island, Old Settlement Bay, Australia - Cyphastrea 1 metagenome | ecosystem: Host-associated > Invertebrates > Cnidaria > Coral ... | reverse complement strand
TCTCTCTCTCTCTCTCTATCTCTCTATCTCTCTCTCTCTATCTCTCTATCTCATCTATCTATCTATCTATCTATCTATCTATCTATCTATCTCTCTCTCTCTCTCTCTATCTCCCTATCTCTCTATCTATCTTTCTATCTATCTATCTATCTATCTATCTGTTTGTCTGTCTGTCTGTCTATCTATCTATCTATCTGCTTGAAAACGAAGCTATTCTGCGAGACTGCCTTAGCTTTTTAACTTGACAACAGCAAAAACGCAGCAATTCAGCGAGACTTCCTCATTTTTTGCACTTGACAACATCAAAAACGAAGCAATTCTGCGAGACTTCTTCATTTTTCTAAGTTGACAAGATCAAAAACGAAGCAATTCTGCGAGATGTCCTTCAAAAATGGAAAGTTGAGTGCAGAGCTGACGGCCTCGCACCAATGCGTTTTGCGATTTTTCCAGTCCATCTGTCTAAATTATTGCGCCTGCCACGAAGAAGTGATGAAAGGTCATACGAAGTGCTGCACCTGTCACGCAAAATTATCTCAGCAAACCTGAAAATCTGAGGCTCCAAAATGCAACCCCTCTCAGGAAATAAGCGCCGGGACCTCCTAACAGCTCTGATGAACAATGATCTTTAAGCTCAACAGTAAACCAGAGTCACCCAAAAATTGAACAGGTTGTAATTATGTTTAGTATATCTAAGCCTTACATACCCAGCATGGCGTCTTGGTGAGGTGAAGAGATGCTGAAGAAGATCCAAGGGGTTCAAACAACCTGTGGTTGCTGCTGTTGACATCCACGGGTCCTGCGTCCGAAGAATATCACAGCGGGAGCTGGAGATTATGCAAGTTTATTCGAATTCGAGGAATGGCACAAGATGGCTATTCTTTGTCAGATTGTCAGATTCCTTTTTTAAAGGTGGTGGCAGCCCTGCTTTGGCCATATGAGGCAATATGACCAATCAGTTTTTGGGTTTTGAGTTCGGTAAGGAAGTGAAGGAGAAAGTCATTACTATTACAATATTACTACTGGATACGAATGGATGTTGAAAGTTCCCATGTAGCTATCGAAGTAGGCATCAGGATGTTGCGGGCTGCTGCATCCCCATTCTGCCCTTCTGTTTGGGCGCCAACTGACTGCCAAGCAGTTCAGCCCTGTGCTCTGACAATCGCCACCACGAAGCTCACTGGGATAATGCCCAACTGGATTTGTTTCAGAACAAATGTGAAAAAAAAGAAGCAAACCACCTAGCAATTCGTTTCAATCTTTCACCAACTCTGGGGAACAAACCCCGATGGCTACAGATGGTTGTTTAAATCGTGAGCGGCCGAGTTTCATCGAATCACGTGCTTCGCAGGGTTTGTTTGAAGTCGCCACCCTGGCGAGCCATGGTTTCAGCGACGTATGCTCCGGCACGTGCCGTACTGTTTCATGGGCCCATGGGCCGAAAGAATGCCGCTGAAATATGATGGGTCCATGGGGAAATCACAAAAACGTGGGAGGAATAAAGGTTTAAGTTTAATTCCTGAGTTTGGGGTTAATCATCATGCTTTGTGAGGCCTTTTAGTTTTTCTAGTACTTTAAAACTTTTAAAACCGTTGGTTTTGCCAGCAGGTCACAACACCACACCTATAGGGGACGATAATCCTTCACATTGACTTTCATATTTTTCAAGATGGTTATTGCACCATCAACCAGCTATAAGTTTTCCATATACTATAAGTTTTTTAAGAGGGGTTGAAACCACCAACCTGGAAGTTTCTTGAGATCTTGAGGACATGAAGTTTTTCAGCACTTTGGATACGAAGCTGGTGATTGGATCCTCGCCACTTGGGACGGTTGGGATGATCCGCCCCTGCGGAATGTGGTGTGGACCACGACTCGATTGGTTAAAATTCGATCATGAAAACGCATAGAATATCCCATTTTTGCTGATGATTCATGATGATTCTCACACAGAATATATATATATATATACAATATATAATATAGTATATATAGAATATATATATATATATATAGAATATCTAGATCGGTCACATCCCAATATCTAGAGGTCAACTTAAACCTATTGCCATGAAAATAGGGATTCAACTTGATTTGGGGTCAGCGGATATGCAATGATTTAATGTATCATACTGTATGTGTTATTCATTTAGCGTCCAAAAACAAAGGCCAGTCGGACCATGGTGATGGCCATGGAATTTGGATATTCCATTTTGATGGAATATCCGTTCCATCCATATTTTATCCATATCCCCTAGATTTCCATCAGCAAATAGCTGGATCTTCACGGATCCATGGCCGAGATGGCCGAGGTCACGGGCAAAGTGCCATGGAGCTGCCCTGGGAGGAGCTTCTGGCAGAAGTCTCGGAGGTGCCGTGCTTTTCGTTTCGGGAGATGCACAAATTCAACGAAATGGTTCGAAATGGTTCAGTTTGGGTTGGCTATGAACGTGTTAAAAACTTTAGGTATTCTCTTTAGGACTCTTTAGATATTGTTTTGATCTGACTTTGATCTTACTTTGATCTTATGTGGTGTGATTTATGTAATCTGTGCTTTGACACGCCGCGTGCCATGCTGTCCATGCACCCTGACCACCTCAGAACTTGTGACCGCTGGCGCCAGGTGAGCGACGGGGACGTGGGCGACGATGCGCCGAAGCGGCGGCGACGGCGGAAGAAGCGAGGGAAAGGGCAGGGGAAAGGGTGACTTGGCAGCGGCTTTCCACACCCCGAAAAAGTGGGGACAATTCGCTGGTTTTGCCATCAAAATGAGGACTTTACATACCGGGAAACGGCAGATTTCCTTCGTTTAAGGTTGTGTGTGATGGCTCTTTTTCAAAATTATAAATTCCTGCGTTGGTGAAGAAACGTGACCGTTTAATTGTGACACATAGATGTGCCCGATTTGTGGCAGCCACGGACGCAGGAGCTTGCTTACGTTCCCAGAGGAAAACCATCATAGCACTGGCATGGCGATGGAACGTGGGGCTGAAGCTGCCTATGCGTTTAGGATATTCAAATTTGTTTTTGTTGATGGTTTTCAATCAAGAGCTTTATCTATACAACGTCTACGTTCTAGTTGCATGTGTTTGGTTTATACATGGGGTTGTCTGCAAATGGTGATACCTCAATTTATGCCTAGTTAAATCGGAAAAATGTTGATGAACCATCGGCTTTTGAATTGGGGTAATTACCCTATTTTCAGACAAACCCATCTGTTAATCCTACGGAACTCTTCGAAAGGATCGAAACTTGGATTCCTGGATACCAAGGCAACCCAGTGGCAAGGGCGGCAAGGGACAAGGCAGAGACAAGCGGATTGGTTTTCCATTGCCAGCTGTTGGATCCTTGATGAATTGTTGATTTTCGTGGTGGAATTTACAAAATATCGATGTTCATTTGCATGGTATTTACATATTTATACATATTTGATCATATTTAGGTGTTCCCAGGAGTTTGGATAATGCTTCAGGCCGTGCACGGCCTAGTGGGTAATTGGGTCGAATCCCTCAGGTAAAGGTTGCATCGTTTTTCGACGCACTGCAGTTTGAAGCATAATATAAACCATTGATATCCATTGACAGCGTTTCTTTGGGACACTGGACCACGAGGAAATTTTGAGCTTGGGAACATGTTGGATTCTCCATAGTTCCGCGTGACAAGTCTGAAAACCTTGCTATATACTCCTCATTGGAACCATGTCCATTTGATTTGGCCAAGGAGATCTTCAGAATGGACGTCTTAAAAAGAATAGTGGTGGTTGTGAACTTGGCTACATGTGTGCACATTTGAGTTCTTGTCACCTCTCTTCTTGCTCTTCTTCTTATTCTTTATTTGGTTCTTATTCTTGTTCTTTGTCCTTGGTCTTTTGGATGTCTCTGTGCTTGTTCGCTGATGTTGCATGATATCTCTGAATCAATGAATATATTCATATAATATCCTACGGGAATACGACTATAATGTATGCTGATGTTGTATGTATGGATTGTATTCTTTTTATCCTACCAGGTCCTAGCAATGACTATATATGTGGATCCAATTCTATGGATGTTGTATGTTCTATGTAAGCTATAATACCATTATGTATGTATCCTATGGGATCCATAGACCTTGATCCCATGCTCCAGGTGCTGCTTACCTCAGCGCCCAGCGCGCCCAAGACGTCCTCTTTCGCCTCAGCTGATGTGGGGACGAGGCTTGGCTGAAATGCTATGATAATCCCCTGGTAAATTAACAGTTGGACCCTGAAATAACCCATTTTTAATGAAAACTAATCTTCCAACCCCTATCTGGCAGGGTCTATCTCAATTTACTGGAGGGTATGTGTGATGATATGATTTTCATATGATTATGTATGATTTTTGAGATGAAGATTTGCCAGTGAACATGTTGTAAATGTCATATGGCTGGATGGATACGAATATGTAGGAAGATGGATGGCTGTATGGATAGATGGACGGGTAGTTACGTAGATAGATGGAGACAGAAAAAGAGAAGGTACGGTATATGCGGATGCCATTAATGCTTATACAGAGATAGCTGTAGATATGGATCATAGTGGTGTTTCAGTATACATGCCCGTGTGCCCAAAGATCCCAAAGACTTCTGGCTTTCAAGAGCAAATTGAGGCGTTGAGATGGAATGAGATGCAGCAAATGATGGAATTTGTGAAGTTGAAGCAACATTTAAATACATTTAAGCATTATTTTAGCCATTTATGTGTAATGAACGGATCTTGTTTCCTAAGAAAACACCTTCAGCCGAAGGTGTCAGGTTTTCATGGTTTTCATCTTCCGATGACTGTTTTCTGACCACATCGTTTTTTACGAGTTGTCAACGGGGAGCTCCTTGTGCCCACGCTGCAATATCACATATTTTGTTTGGATAATTAGTATAATGGATAATATCTGGTTGGTGGTTTGGAACCTTTTTTATTTTTCCGTATATTAGGAATAATAATCCTAATTGACTAATATATTTCAGAGGGGTTGAAACCACCAACCTGATATAATCTTGTGATTTTATATGGATAATTAGTATAATGGATAATATAGTGGATAATTAGTATAATATCATATATATATGTATATATAATCTTATCAGAGCTGCTAAATGTACAATGGATGATTAGTGGGATAAATATGATGTACAATGTTATATATGATGTATAATGTTCTGATTGTATATGATATTATCATGTTATATCTTCAATATTATCATATTACATCATATGTGTGATTGTTTATGTAATATAGCATGCATATAGATATAATGTATAATGTACAATGTATACATATAATGATATAAAATAATTTAATATAGTATAATATGATATGATATGATATAATATGTGTCTATATGTGTGTGAGTGTGTGTGTGCCATGTCCCTATGCATATAACCAATATCTACAGGTTTGATTTCAAAAAAAAACATCTTTATATCTCTGCATGTTCATTAGTTACTGTATCAGTTATGTCTACATAACTACCTTTATCGTTTTGCAACTTCTGTATCTTCGAACACTGGACTCGCTGTTTCACTGACTTCTTCCATTTTAAGGACAGCTGCAAACTTCGGGGTGGCTGTGGGCAAACGACCAGCTGGTGGATTCGCAAAATGCGTGCGGCAAAAACGGCTCTGGCCCGCACATGTTCTCAGCAACTGTACTTTTTTGTGGCAAAGGGAGTGGTTGAAGAAACGTAGTGGGGGGAAGGGTTCCCAGTCATTTGCCCATGTTCGAACAAATTTCTCTTGCAAAATGTTTTTGGACATTATTTCGATTGGTTTTCCATTATTTTTCCCTTCTTGTTACATTTGAACGTGCACATGGATTGTCCGGGCAATGATGAGGTGACATCAGGTGATCCTAATCTCGTTAGATGCTTGGGTGGTCTGTTGTTGTTTGGTCGTTTCTTCATCATTCCGAGTCTCGGATAATTAAAGTCCTACGAGGCAAACAAAACACAAATATTGGACAATGTTGGTGCCTTCCCCAGCTCGCACAGATTTGTATCATGATGTAATGTTCCATTTGTGGTTTTACTGCTTGCATTTTCCCGCATGGTTCTTTTAATGGTGACACATGTTTTTATGGTTTCTGAAGTTGAACAACCTTGGCGATATCATTCAAATGTAGCATGCTAAACCCCTTTTATTGCAGGATCGTCGTTCAATATGTCGTTTCATCTATGCAATACAGACATGCAAAGGCAGTGCCAGACATGGTCAGGCCATTTAGACCATCCAACAATCCAGTTGAGACATTGTAATCCAATAGCCATATGTTGTTAACGTATTCCAGCCATATATTTCAATCCACCATCATAGACCATCCAAAAGTCCACCTCGGTCCATTCCAATCTCTTCTCGAAAATTTGAGATTTGGCAACTGGGATTCTTCCAAGGTGTTTTTGTTGAACTTCATCGAAAATTGATCCCAAAATCTTACCCTGCTAATCATGGCTGGGAAATCCATAATTCTCTGTAGAAATTCATAAATGCTCTATATATAGTTTGGTTTTAATCAATGGGGAAAACGTCGGAGTAAAGCTGGAAGTTTCCACCGTTTTCTATACACACCTGGTTTGGTGGACGCTGTCGGCATGAAAAAAGCATCCGGAGCCATGCCGCGTGCGCAACGAAGTCAATGATCCGGCCTGAGGTCCCAAGAATTGGCATGGGGGGTTATGGAAAATTATGGGAACATGATGATAGATAATGATGATAGATAATGACTGACAATGATGTTTATGTAGTAATCCCATGCCTCCTACTATTAAACACCCGCGTTCTATTGTCCCAAATAGAAATCCCTCCTAAATAAAGGTTTCTGAGCAATGTTAAATGTTAGGGGGATGGGACTAAACATCAACTGGTAGTTTGGAACATGCTTGTGTAATCTTACGTATATACTGGGGGTCTTGCTATATCCTCCATTATCAAAACACTATTTTCTGGGCAATTCGATGCCATTTGGAGGGAGTAGCGATTCTGTTTAATTACTTCGGAATCCCCATGGTGTCCTTGGATTTGAGACATTTGCACGAGATTTCGGATTGACATATGGATCCTGAGTTCAGCATTTGAACCTCAGAGTGGCAAGCCAAGCTAAACGTGCAAACATTGTGAGAGATCGTGGCACCACATTCCATTGAAGCACTGCGCTTGTGAAACTGACATGTTAATACACTAATATACCATGTATATGATATAGTATATCCATGTGTATCAATCTCTATTGAGTTTGAATGCGTTTTTTTTAACATCATTTGCTCAACAGGTACCATCAAGGTTTGGGGTTGTTTTGGTTTTAATTTGTTTACCAATTTGTTTACCATCCTCTTTCCCAAGATGGCCATCTCCGAGACCCCAAAATCCGCAAACCGAGGTGCGCACCACTCGCACCACTCGCTGCGGCAGCTTTGGAACGGAAACGAAGGACGGCAAGATGCGGCGCCCCCAAGGGGGGCTTGATGGTCTTTGGTTGTCCTTAATCAACGTATCACCAACAATGCAAGATGAAAGATGCCATAACCATGTGGGAAGCCATGGGAGACGGGCTGACTTCCCCTTGGCACCTTGTACTTTACATCGAAGAAATTGGTGAACTGATGTTCATCCACCTACCTTACCAAGAAAAAATTGTTAACCATGAGGATCTATGGGTTCAATCTCCTTCACCATCAAGATAGGTCACCATGTCTAACCAACCAAAAAATAGGGAGTTTGACCCACAACCATTTGACACCCACTTCAGGGTGATCTCCGCAGGGGCTACCTTGCTGCAGATTGCGACGTGGAGCGGACTGAGAAACGACGTGGTGCCAAGGTGCGGTGACAAAGCCAGGCACAATTTGGTAGTTGAAGCTGTCCAACATCAAACAGCAACAAAGAATTGCGTCACCAATGATTTTGTTGCTGGACATTTACTACTCTGATCACTACTTACGCATCATTGAAATGGTGAAATTAGAGCGGCGTCCGGTTGGGGAAATCATCCGATTCAGTGCACTTTTGTTTGCTTCATGATGTACAAAAAAAGACAAGCTGCTGCATGACCAGCTTAGGCCAACGGAAGAAGATGAATGAAACTTGAAAAACCATCCCCTTGGGTAATAAGAATATTAATATATTAATCCCATTAAAAACCATCCCCTAATAACCATCCCCTTGGGCTTATTCCCATTCTATGTTTTCGCAGCAAAAACGGTCTTTGAAAGATCTTTTTGCGAGGCACCACCCTCGTTGTTGTTGCGCTTCCAGCTGCTGGGCAGAAGGAGAAGTTTGCCAGCAAAAAATGTCAGATACATAAGATATGCAATTAAGCATCATATGGAAGCTAAATAGCTACTGTACATAGATCGTGGATCATAGATCATATCATAGATTTTCTTTGATTTTCTATTGTGATGAGGTTTTCCTTTGCCAGTCTTGGCGTTTGTCAAGAGACACCGGTACATCGAACTTCCTCAAGTTTCGGGACGACAGCTGGGCCCCAGTTGGAAACCACCAGCTACTGGAAGTAGCTGGTTTTTTTTGGCAAAACTGTCAGACGCCAATCTTGTTGGAATACACCTTTTGACCCGTGCTTTTATTTGTCAATATCTTGAATACGTGCCTGCTCAGCCTACCCTGTGGAGCATATCCTCGTCTTTGGTGATAAAATCCACCAGATTGTTTTTTTAGATCCAAATGTACCCCGCAAAGGAAATTACCAGATCTAGTGGTAAACATTAGTAAATCTTAGAAAAATCAGTCTATAGGTGTCTATAGTGGAGTTCACCAGCTAAGTTTTTTCTGGATGATGATGGCTTAGCCGCTAAAGCCACTGCAGCATGCACCTGGTATCCACTAGTATATCCACTTAGGTCTGATGTGGAGCTGTTGTCACAACGACGTCCAGTGCCAGTGCAGTGGGATCTGGAACTGCAGCAGCTTCACCGAAGCGTGCAGGATGGGTCTGGAGATGACCGGAGGATGACCTGCTGGGTTTTCTCTTGGGTTTTCCACATCTCTGTTAGTAAAAACAGGAGGATATATTCCGGGATGCTATTGTGATTTAATTTGAATATATATATATATGTGTGTGTGTATATGTATATATATATATATAGTTGAAGTAATTTTGGACCATCTTCTGAAATGACAATGGTGATTTTAACGAGTACAGTGACCCCCTTTCTCAAAGATGGAGAAAATCATTCGGGGAGTTACCATAAAATTCACAAGTTAGATCTTTTCCCCCCGGAAAAAAAAACATGACCGGTGCCTTGGCCAGGCCCTAATCCGGCTCGTGGATGAACTGGCAGATGCCAAGGTGGCTGGCAGGGTCTCCTTGTACTGTAGGCTGTGAACATGTAACACGGGTACCTTACATAGAGTTTACAGATATGAATATTTTATATACAAGTATATCGCATATGATATTTCTAATCAATGCATATGTACATATATACATATATATATATGATCATTACAGATTAAAGATAATTGAGGGTGTGTGTGTGTGTGATAGGTATACATTGTAAGATATTACATGGTCAGGGGCTTGCTGACAGACTTACCTTATGTGATATGGGTTTGAAGGATTCAAAAGGCAGAAATGGATGGCAACTGTGCCTGGTAAGTAGCCTCCATAGATTAAAGATTCTCTTAGCTGAGGCCAAATGTTCGTTTTGAACTTGTATTGTTTACATTCTTACCTTGCCTTGCTTGAGATGTATTCGCATACCTCCATGGGTGCATCTCAACTTTGTTTTTCATGGTTCCATTTCGCCTTTGTCGGCGCCCGAAATGACCCACACCATCCATCCCTGCAAGCCTCATGCACTGGACGAGGCGTCCAATATGTCGCAGGAGTTGGCCCGAGTCAGGTGGGCAGGGTTAGATGGACGGGATGCTCATTGATATTCGTCCACGTGGATCATTTCCATGTCAAAAAACGTAGGCTTCACATGGGTTTATCCGGTGGACCCTACGTTTGGATGGAAAAAAGAAGGAGTTCCTGGCGACATTTTCCACCCGAAAATCTGCCAGGAAGTCTTATCAGGACTTCGCCACAGCGCTCGAAACAGTGTCTGAGAGCGTGCAGGGCCAAGTCGCGACAGTCGTGGTCCACAAGATGTCGGACATTTCTGTCATTTAATGATGGTAAAATAGATGTGGCTCACCATGATCAAGTTTCCGTGATGAGGAATTGGAGCTTTTGGAAAATCAGCAGTATGGCCTTAAGTCAGGTTGGCATTATTTCCAAGCATCCGCGGTGTGATTGGGATTTCCAGTTTATATCAATACAATTAATATCGGGGGCATAGCATCAAAGAGGGATCTTTATTACAGTTTGGTTGGCTGTTCATCTCATTCCGCTTGCAAATTTCTTAGTGTCATTGGAAGTTGGAAATCCACAGCTGCTGCATCCCCCAAAGCCACCCTAAAATAATACATAAACATTGAGGAGTGTAATGAGCCCTTTTTATAGATGGCTCTACAACCCCACAAAAATAAAGCCCTGATGTGTTCATGAAGCTTAGATACAATAAGGCCTGTAAATGGCTACAAATTATCCACCCCCAGACAGAAAATGGAAAAGTAATGTCCAATCAAAATAGCGAGAATCAATTTGAAGGATTGCTTTAAAAAAAAAATGTGTGTTTTTTCTTTGTGTTCAACAATGCTTCTCCATGGCCCATAGTTCCACATTAAACACACCATCCGCTCCTTAGGTGCTTGGGTCCAAGCCTCTGAGCGTCACTGGCCCTTGGGCCCCGCTGCTCTTGCGCTTCAGGACCAACAGGGGAGCAACAGGGGACCAACAGGATGGGGGAAATCAGATGGGGATTAAAGATGTCTTAAACAAAGAATCGGATGATTACTGACGATTGATGATGGTTGATGATTATTAATTATTGATGATTGATGTATAATGATGTATTTAAGAAAACATCAGCACAGCACATTGGGATGGATATGAAATTGGGACGAGAATATGCAGACTTGCTTTGGCGAAGATGTGTATTGTCTTTGATGTATTATCTTTGATGTTAAGCAAACAATAAATGGGATGATTCTGTGCATGCTGTACCATCACTCATATCAAATATACACACGACCGTCTTTGGGACATAAAAGATACGGTGATGCCATTGTCGCTGGGATCAAACATCAAAGATATGTGTACATCTATGCATGTATAAACGTATACTACACTTGGGGGTGCAAAACGCTACCAATGTGGCCATTTGCGATTTGACCAAGCAAGTTCATTTCACCCGCAAACATGTACATTATCCCGGCAAGAGACCCCAAACAGTGTGGGGGGACTAAATGGAGAATGTATTATAATGTTGGTGATGATGTTGATGATGATGATGATGGTGATGTTGATGATGGTTGTCATGGTGATGATGATTTTGATTATGATGATGATCATGATGATGATCATGATGATGATGATGATCATGTGATGATGATCATGTGATGATGATCATGTGATGATGATGATGATGATGTGGATGTGTGAGCCTGCGCAGTCGAAATGCACATGGACATTTCACAAGAGCCATTTCGTTTAGAAATTTACAGGGAAAATGCCCAACGCGACGGATACCACCTCGATTGAACACCGGGCCTTAACTGTTACCGTAAGAACCCCTCAGTGTGGCCACACTGTTTGGGGAAAAAAGAAAAGAAACGTGCACCCTTTCTTCGCTCAATTTTTCACTGAGCTGCATGTAGTGTATCCAGTGATGAAGGAGCTGTGGTTGTCGATTTTCTCCATGCAATGGAGAGCCAGTTGATGCTACTAAGACTTTCCCAACCACATGATAGCAATCTATTCTGTTCAATTTTATTGATCTTAAATCCAGGGTTAGCGATAAATATATAATATATTTTATATATATATATATTTATTTATTTATATATGAGATATTTGAGAATTAATCCAGGCTATCATTATTTTATCATTGGCCCATCATTGGCCCATTCTTTGATCAGTCTCATGATTGACACAGATGTAGTACCTGAAATGAGCAATTTGATAATTGGGTGCTTCCATAAATGGGGATACTCCCAACTGGATGGTTTATAATTGAAAATCCATGAAAACCCTTTATAAATAGATGATTTGGGGATGATCCCCCTATGACTTAGGAAACCTCCAATTGATTGGCCCATATCATCCTTTCAGGTACTACATTTGTGGCCTCTTTTCCTGGGGCGTTCTGACGGAAAAGACGGTCGCGGAGGCACAAGATATGGCTAGATGATCTCCAAGAAGCATGGGATGATGTGTGTGTGCCCTTTGGTAATCTAACGTAACTATGGGAAATCACCATTGTTAATAGGTAAATCATTTAAATCATCTATAAACGAGTTATTTTCCATAGAAATGTCATACTACTGAGAAAATATCAAACAGTTGTTTTTTACAAAGAGCTAATGGACAATAGCGATTTCTTCTGAGTAAATCCTGACAAAATGCAACCATTTCTACGGTTTTGTGAAATCACCACAGGGCATATCAACAATCAGACTGGATGGCGCTTTCGAGCCATATGGTAAACCCAACAATTCACTTTGGGGATGGCATCCTGTCTGAGTCTGATGAGATTAGACATATCACCTTGAAAGGTGTGAAAAAGGGGCTCGCCAAGCATTTGGTCTCACTCTGTTTGGTGCAAAAGACCCTCTAGTTATTCAACATTTTTTGACGTGTCTTTGGAAAATGGCCCATAGAAGTCGATGTTTTTATGATTTACCTATTAACAATGGTGATTCACCAGCCAGCAAACTGTGAATTTTCCAGTGCGTCAGTGAGAAGTTTCACTTCACTGACCACTTTGTGCAAAACCCTCCAATCTCTTTGCCATCAGCTGTAGAAAAACCACACCCTGGGCTCCAAGAATAGACCTCTGAAACTGAATCAGGAACAGACATGGGATTCTTCAGGAGTTCTCCAACTCTCAGATCTGATATGTTGTATAAAGATCTAGATATTATGCGGTTATTTTTATCAATGCAGTAGATAAATTCATCAAGCACATCAATTTAATACCCATATCAAAGATCTAGATGTTTCTTCAACAATCCATATATATAATATAGACAGCGTGATATATATATATAGAGAGAGAGAGAGGAAAAAAAAGAGAGAGAGAGACATAGTGATATATATATATATATATATATATGATCCTATGGTGTGCCCCAAGAGAGTGTGGGGGCTAGAACCCCTAGAAAAATATAAAAATCGATCAAATTCGAAGGATTTCTGAAATAAAATGTTGTCAGACCCCAGATTTTTTTGGGGGGGTGCATTTTATCTTTTGAGGTGCCTTACCCATAAACTTAACTGACAGCTAGGGGCTATCAAACAGGATGGAGATGGCACCCACAACGGTATGTATATAAAATAAAATCACAGGGCCTGAGGTAAAACACCCGTGGCTGCCAGCATGCAACACTTGTCTCCTGAAGCTCTGGTTATGCTAATTCCTAACTATTAGGTTATTTGACTTTTGAAGGTTATGTTCTATCTATCAGTTAGTTAAATGAAAAATCCACATGTGTTCAGATTGTTTCTTTGAATAACATTCTTTTTTATTAACAACCTCAAACACGTTCAACATTTTGTGGATATACTTGCAAGCAAAAAGTTCAAACATGATTAAAACAATTCGAATAAGAAAACAAGATCAACCCAGAGAAAAAAATGCCGGGGCCCCACGTCCAACAGTTGCCAGGTGTGAGGGGCCCCGACGTCATATTCTCTTAGTACCTGTCCAGTGTGTCTTGCTTGGATTATCCTATCTTACCTTATGCCCTATCATTTTATTTACATGTTGTTCTTAGGCCCTTGCATTTTTTTTATTTTTTTAGGGGTCCCATCCCTCCCCCTGGCACCACACGGGGATTATATATGTATATATAACGGGAATGAACATCCATCACTATAGGAATCTCCATCTTGAAACATTCCCAGCTACTAATCGCCAGGTGAGCCACGAGCTGAACCGCCTTGGTGCCGAGGGCCTTTTGGACCCACTGGCAGGGACGGGGTCGGCGACCGAGACATCCAAAAAAAAAATCCAGACCGCCCGGAAACACTCTGAAACCATGGTTTTTGTTGGGATATGTATATATATATATATTTGGACTATATTGTATATATTTTGGGACACAATCTGGGTGTTGTTGTCTGGATCGGGGAATGGGATTTTGCTTTGTAGCTGATATTGCCGGATTGATTATCCAGATGGTGATTTCAAGATCAAAAAATGTGTTTTTTCGTTTAACGCAAGCATCAAACACGGGAAAAGGGAGCGGTAAAAACGTGGGGATTTCATCGTTGCGGCATTTTTGCGATTGGGGATTGTTTGAACAAACATCTATGAATTGGTATAGAATAGGGAAGGTATGGAGACAGTGAGATATGGCGAGGACATATTTTTTGGGTGATGTTTGAACATGAGGTTTGCCCCCAGTCATGGCAATTGTTGTAGAAAAGATGCTCATGATAGGCAATTGGATTTTTTGGGGGTACCTAGTACCCTATCCTAAGACAAAACCATTTATAAAGCGTACAACAGCAAGATAATATCTCTGTCTTCCTTGGTCCTTGCCAACATAACCGCAATGGCTAGGGGTTTGTGCACAGACTTCCGCACTCTGCAGCGAAAAAGGCATGCAATATAATATGCTTTTAAAAAGTAGTCAGCACTTTAAAATGAAGAAATACTAGGTCAGATTTTTGCACCAGATATGTTGCAATGAGGGTCAAAAGAGCTTCAAAGAGTTAAAAGTAATGGTGAAGAAAGCCAACTATTTTGATGGGGAGACTATGGGGATGTACTAGGGGATATAGTAAGGGATGTATATATACCACTTAGCTAGCGCCATGGCCAATCAAAGTCGAGACAGCAAAGGTCTGGAACATAGGGATTGCATGGGAATGCTTGGGACATGTTGGGAGCTGGATTGCATTTTTATATGAGTTTACCCCTTACCCTCTGGTGGTTTCACATAGCTACTGAAAATCGAGAGAGAGAGAGAGGGAGAGAGACGGAGAGAGAGAGAGATAGAGACAGAGAGAGAGAGAGAGAGATGCACGGAGACGGAACAAGACACACCACAAACACAAGCTTTCCGGCTCGAAGCACACAGGGCACCAGCTACTCTCCACTCTCCCCCGATAGAAGTGCGCAGAATGGTCCTTCCCTTCGCAGTCCTTGCCTTGGTAGTCGATTTCGTGGGCGTGGATCGCCGCGTCCGCGGAGCTTTGACCGCGACCATGGTGTTTCGTACGCCGGTGGGAGACCGCGCAGGAGACCCTGTGTCGATGCAGCAGCACACGGCAGGTCACAGACCCGCCCTGCGAGGTCCGGTGCCGTTGCTGGGACAGGGAAGGTGCTCCGCCTCGGCTCCTGTCGCGGGTGGTCCCCGACCACCTCCTTTGCAGTCATCATGAGCATCCTCATCCATGCGGCCGCCTGGGTGATCGCCGTCTCCCTGCCCAACGGGCGGGGTGGGAGAAAGGGCGCTGATGCTCAAGGTGGCCATTTGGGAGCAGGCTCAGCAGCCCCAGGGCGAGGATGACACGGTGTGGAGCGTGGTTTGGATGTCGCAGCCATTTTTGTTTTTATGGTTCGTCGTTGAGGGCATAACTGACATGGTTACGTACTGGCTGCCGGCACCTACAACAAAGCAGTACTGTGGGCCATTGCGCTGTGTGCTCTGTGATAGTATTCTTCATAACACTTATGCGACGCGTGCGGAGCTGATGGGACATGAGTCTGCAGTCCATTCAGAAAGTGGTATCGATCAGTGTAAAACAGAGGGATGCCTTCGCTGCTTCAAGAGTTCTGGGCACTCAGGGCCCACTGTGCCATGAAGAGGCATGAATGTGAGGTAGGGTGGCGCCAGTAGTTTGACGATGAGCATTGAGGAAAAAGGTTAGGGTTGTTTAGCATTGGGGCGTGTGTGGCTGTTTGTTTGTGAATGAGCATACCGCGTGCTATTGGTTTTATCAGTATGTGTATGCATGGGTAATGTTTTGGATCAAGCAGAAGAGATGGCGGGACCGAGCACGGCAACGGTCTTTAGGCCATTTGCTTTTGGTCAGCCAGCGTTACCGACTCTTAGCGCTGGTGTCTCCGAGCCGCTTCCTTTCGGTTTCCATGCCCTGGATGGAGACGTTACTCTTGGACTGAGCTCCGATCCACCATGTTGGACTGCTGGTGGATTCATGGACATCCCAAATGTTTTGTCACGCTTGGTGGATGATGGCATCGATCTTTCTTCGGCCGTTGCCGTGGAAACCAGGTGCTATCGATCAATGACCGCTGTGTGCGGAAGTTTAGTATGCCTTGTGAGATGTACACTAGCGGTGCCTATGCTCCAGTTGGAGGAGTGGTTCATGGGGTGCCTCCTCAGCTAGCAAACTCCAAGAGTGAAAGCATGACGGGTCAAGTGTTGGCAGATCATGCAGTGGTGCTGGGAACTTTTTCTGAAGTGAAAATTCCTCCACATCCTGTGGTACCACAAAGCTGCCTTTGTAGCGCGATGGAATCATCTCATGGACGATTTGTGTATCGTGGAGCTCTAGTCATTTGCGCTTTGGAGCTGTTGGCATTGAAAGAGCCGACACAAAGCTTCAATTTGAAGCCATCTTCGATACCTCCTATCAGCGTGGTCAATAGGCTTGACTTGATCGGCCACCTCGTCGCTGCGCGCGTACCGCGCACTCCTGTTGCCCTCCGCGCTGCAGCCGCGGCTGGCTGGCGCCGCAGGTGGTGGTCCATCATCCTCAGCACAGCCGTCCAACGGGCACTCGCCACAACTGCGCTTGGCGGCCCGCTCTACCCCCAGGCTGCCGAGGACGCGCCTTCCTTGGCCGCTGTCCTAGCCCTCGCCCCACAAGAGGGCCCTAGCCGGATGCCACTGCGTGTCGCGGCCTAACTGACGTGCAGGAACCCAAAAAGGAGCGCGGGAGGAAAAAAAAATCCTTTCTCCCTGATACTAAGCCCCTTCCCAAAATAGTAAACACTTCAGGTACTTTTTATTATTAGGTTAGTATTTATTGAAACCTTAAATAAAAACTATTGGTTTCGATTTCAAAATCAATTTAATTTCCTTATATAACGCGATTAAAATATTGCCAAAAATTCGATTTCGAAGCGGTCCCTAATAATAAATTGAAGCCTTTAATAAAACTAGACGACGGTTGGCCCGAGAGCGAAAAAGACGTTTTTCAAGCTGCTCTGAGTATGGTAGTCGTAAAAAATAGTCGATGAATGGTTGGTGAATTGTATATGAGCTATGGAGGGATAAGTT
>Ga0126342_10009612_pt1 | contig 17331 bp, 14 predicted proteins | sample Cyp1metagenome_FD_92528 | JGI IMG/M metagenome (GOLD analysis project Ga0126342, IMG submission 92528) | Coral microbial communities from Lord Howe Island, Old Settlement Bay, Australia - Cyphastrea 1 metagenome | ecosystem: Host-associated > Invertebrates > Cnidaria > Coral ... | reverse complement strand
GAACGATAGATAGATAGATAGATAGATAAGATAGATAAGATAGATAAGATAGATAAGATAGATAAGATAGATAAGATAGATAAGATAGATAAGATAGATAAGATAGATAAGATATATATATAGATAGATAGATAGATCGATAGATAGATAGATAGATAGACAAATAGATAGATAGATAGATAGATAGATAGGTAGGTAGATAGATAGACAGATAGATAGATAGATACATAGATAGATAGATAGATTAGAATAGAATAGATTAGATTAGATAAGATAAGTTTAGATAAGATAAGACTAGATAAGATAAGATTAGATTAGATAAGATAAGACAAGATTAGATAAGATTAGATAAGATTAGATAAAATAAGATAAGATTAGATTAGATTAGATACGATTAGATAAGATTAGACTAGATTAAATAAGATAAGATAAGATTAGATACGATTAGATTAGATAAGATTAGATAAGATAAGATTAGATAAGAAAAGATAATATTAGTTAAGACAAGATAGGAAAAACTAGATTCGATTAGATAAGATAAGATTAGATTAGATTTAGATAAGTAGATATAATATAGATAGATGTAGTATAGATGGATTTAATATAGATAGACATAATATAGATAGATATAATATAGATAGATGTAATATAGAAAAATATAATATCGATAGATATAATATAGATAAATATAAATAATTATAGGTAGATATAATATAGATAGATGTAATATAGATAGAAATAATATAGATAGATATAATTTAGATAGATATAATAGAGATAGACATAATATAGATAGACATAATATAGATAGATATAATATACATAGATACTATATATATAATATAGATAGATATGATATAAATAGATATAATATAGATAAATATGATATAAATAGATATAATATACATAGATATAATATAGATAGATACAATATAGATAGATAGATAGATAGATAGATAGATATAAAAATGATAGATATAATATAGATATAAGATAGATAGATAGATAGATAGATAGATAGATATATAGATAGATAGATAGATAGATAGATAGATATAAAATTGATAGATATATAGATAGATAGATAGTTTAGACAGTTTGGATAGATAGGTAGATAAATAGATAGATTAGATAGATTAAATAGATTAGATAGATTAGATAGATTAAATAGATTAGACAGATTAGATGGATTATATAGATTAGATAAATTAGATAAATTAGATAGATTCGATGGATTAGATAAATTAGATAGATTCGATGGATTAGATAAGATTATATCAGATTAGACAATATAAGATAAGATTAGATTAGGTTAGATTAGATTAGATAGATTAGATAGATTGAATAGATTAGATAGATTAGATAGATTAGATAGATTAGATAGATTAGATAGATAGATTAGATAGATTAAATTAAATAGATTAGATAGATTAGATAGATTAGATAGATTAGATTAGATTGGATTAGACTAGACTAGATTAGATTAGATTAGATAGATAGATAGATAGGTTTATATGTACGTACAGTCCCACGGGAGTCCCCCACCTTACGTTCCCGGTGGCTCAGCCAGGCCTCTAACATGACACCTTCCAGCTTCTCCCGTGCTTCCATCTGCATAGATTCAGCCTGGCCGGAGACCTTTTTGAAATGGATGGATTCTTGTTGCTGATTCCTGACTTCTTGTGTATATATATATGATTCTGATGTATATATGTATATATGTATAATAATATATATGTATATGTATAATATGATATATATATTATTATTATTGTTATTATTATTATCATTATTATGTATCTATATAGCTATATCTTGTTAATGTTATATTCATTCACTTCATATCGATGAATCGCCATGTTCAGGGTCTCCGTCTTGCCTTATTTCTCATCGACTGGGAAACGGAGCAAGGAATTTGATTACTTGGATAGGCACACGCAAACAACACAGAAGCTGCAGCAAATGATGGTGACCCTCGAGGCAGCAAACGTGGCCGGGAAATCCCTATCTTTTATCGGAAAGTAATGTGTAATTATAGATTTGGAAATGTCAAGCAACACTGAAAATTCTGGAGAGGGTAGGTAGGAAACTGCACCATGCTGTGCCCGGCCTTTTGCTTCGCCTCCCTCTCTTCCTCCCTTTTCCAGTGGATGCTGCGATTGTTTTCCGCCTCGATGCCAGGCAACTTCGAGTGATTCGCAACAAAACTGTTTGTTTGGCGCTTGTTCGCACGAAATAAACTATGACAAAACTGTTCGAAGATATCGCAAGGATCAGGCAACGACATTTTGTGCCGGATTGTGCCGCCGGCGGCCTGAATCTTCAATTTACATCATTTCTTCTATATATGTCTTGTCTTCTTTGGGTCGGTCCAAATCTTCAATTTACATCATTTACAAACTTCAATCAACGTAGAACGCCAGGCCAAGAACTGTGATATCCATCTTACGATTTTTCTATACTTTGATATTCTTCCAGGTCAAACCCAGGTCAAACACATTTTGAATAGTAGCAGCTTGGCGCACGCCCCTGGCATTCTGAGGTTCTCACCAGGTCCCGCAGTCGCTGCCTCGTGGGTCAAATCATTGAGTTTTCCGGGATATATATACAATCATCTGTTGTGCTGGGAAGTCCATGATTTTGACCCCCGCATTTCATCGGGGACACGCGATGTCTGTAACCACGAAGCAACAACACATGATTATCTATTTCAGCATCAGACATCATTCAAACAAAGATATGTTTGATCAACATCCTGCTTGTTGAATGGAACATGATCGATAAATGACACCACAAAACATATTGTAGCACCAAACCATATACCATTTGTAGTAATCCATGATATCCCATATGTGACTATTAAATATCCCATGATATACCTGTATTAGCAAACCATATATCATATATATATATATATCATTGTATCCAGCTAATCCAGCTATATTCCAACACATACTGTGAATACATACACATTTCATACGCATGTATATCCAAGTGCGCTTATGCTTTACAGCAGATTGCAGCCACCAAATGGTAGAAACACTGTATGTGTAGCATGGTCATTCATTCCAGAATGCGCCAAGCTTGATGGCTATGGCCATGAAAATTATGTAAGATGGCTACCCCCTACTCATGGGTTACTGTATTTTAATCCAACGCTTGACCATGGTGTATGTGCACTGTGACTGTCACCCCATTTGCTACAGCCAAAGTTAGTTACAGTAAATAATATCCCCATGATCTTCCCAATTTTTTTTTTCCCTATGACCCTCTGGTTATTTAACAGTCTGCTATGGAAGCCATGGCCCATAGAAATAGAGGATTCAGTTCGATGATTTACCGAGCAAGACTAAGAATGGATTTTCTAGTTCGCTCAAAAACAAGAAATCCAGTATTCAGTGGATTAGGGGACAAATTACAGGAAACCCCTATATTTCATGGTAAAAAACCATGGTTTCCGGTTCAGATTTTCCCAAGAAAACCAATCCAATTTTTAGTATATATCTGAAGTATCTGAAGTATCTGAAGTAGCCCTAAATCATCCACTTTACATAGGATTTTCCTGGGATTTTCCATTCTCCAGCCTCCATTTTAGACGGGCTATCCCGGTACCATGGAAACCCCACCTGGCCGGCAGAATCTCCTCATGTCCGAGGCCGACCTCCTGGATCGAGCGACAGTATGTAGATGTATATAGTATATAGATGTATATAGTATACTATACATAGTATGATATAAGTCATATATATATGTCATACGCATGTTTATATATATAATTATATCTGAATATATTTTTATAAATATATGTATATCATATATTATATGTACACAATCACCAAATGCAAAACTCACGAGGAATTGGCCATCACCAGATGTTGATTTGTTTCGTACCTCCATGCTTGTTTTCATCTGTCCACTTGCAGTAGTCTTGATAGGTTTTGAGCCTTTCCTGAAGATAGCGCGTCCCACATCCGTCGACAGTCCCTGTCAGCAACTACTGATAGGAACCCTTGATCCTTGTATATACAGTATTATTCAATATATATACATTTAATCATTCTAGACTGAATGGGTTTAAATGGTAAATAGAAGTACCTGTCAATACCAGGGATTCCTGACTTTTTTTTGGAAAAGTCACCCAATGACATACTTCTCCCGCCTCGGCTTTCCAAATCCATTCCTCCACTTCACGCATGCGTTGGGAGCTCAACGCTGCCTGCCAGGAGGGTCCATCAAAAGTGGTGACTCAAATGAGCCGTCCAAAAAAGGGCCCGGCATTCATCAACAAATTAAACGTGGACAAACGTTTTACAATATTGCATACATGATTACATGATGAGTAGATTATATGTCCAAGCAATCTCCAGTAGCGATATTCTCACTACAGTAGTAACGGTTTTGACTGTACGAACAGCTGAGTATCAGGAATCTTTGCGTTTCTAAATCAGGATGATGCAAGTTTCACAACCAGTGACCAGTCGATTTATGCGTTCATCTTACTGGTAATACCATCCGATAATCAAACATGTTCATGTAAAATACACCATGTATGGATCATTTTCTCATTGAAAGCTAGGGATTTTCCAACACACTTGGTGATTCTATGGTTCGAGAGAAACATCACCAACATATTGTTTGGTTCATCAACAAAAATTCTATAACAAACATTAAATCACCTGGATGTTGACTAAGGAGGATAAACTATTCACTGACCTGAAATAAAGCCAATTATTGGGACGATTCGCTATTCACTAGACTATTCGTCATTCCATTGACGTCACGACGTGAGCTTATTATCATTCATTAATTGCAAGTTTGTTGATGTTCACCCCAGTTATTCAATATTTCTTTTCTATGTAAGAAAAAACAAACACAATTACCAAGCAACCAAAAGGAATCAAAGAACAACAACAACAACAACAACAACAACAACAACGACAACGACAACGACAACGACAACAACAACAACAACAACAACAATAAACAACAAACATCAAACAACAAACACTCACCCTGGATGTTGATGAATGGTGTAGACCTCAACCAACATCTGGAGGGCACCACGTCTCGCCATTCCACAAATGCGCCTCACGTCCCAAAGGTCCCAAGAGGGCACTGATGGACTCAACTTCCTCGCATCCTCCGGCAATCTGCTGGTGCTTGCCATGGCTTCAGAAAAACAAAAAAAAAACACATATTTTAGGTGATCAGAATCAACCCACATAAATCTATGTAAAAACCATTACAAAAAAAACACATATAAAATCCATATAAAATCCACCATTTCTTGCGTGTGTGTGTCTGTGGCTAAAAATATGAGTGGCTGACAAAATTACTTACTACCCGCAATGGACATGGCCAAAGTGGGTGGTCCCCTATCGGTTGTGAAGGTTTGTACTTCCATGCTGTGTGTAAAAATGGGGTATCGGTAAGTGGGTGGTCCCCTATCGGTTGTGAATGTTTTCGTACAAATTTGAACATCCCATGTCCAGCCCCCACTACTTTAGTTTTCCGCTAATTTTGTCGGTTACTCATATGAGTAGCGGACAAAATTATATGTTAAATTTAATGCCATGCGCAAATTGTAGAGTCGTCCCCTATCGGTTGTGAGGATTTCAGTGTTGCCGGAGGTATCACCAATGGATACAAATGGGGTATCGGTATAGTGAAGGTCTCGTGCAACCTCCGAAAGGCCAAGGCGAAGCAAGACTAAATTAGTATTACAATATTACGATAATTTGGTTGGTTACTCATATGTTCTTGGTATAATTCCATCAAAATCCTCGATTTCTGTTGGTCAAACACCATATGTTTGATGATGGCTTGAATATTTTGTTGATGCTTGATCATGGAATTCCTATAGTCTTAATATAGTTGTGATATGTTTCTATATATATTTTCTTGGCACTATCATATCTGGTTGGTGGTTCAACCCCTCGGAAAAATATAAGTTCGTCAGTTGGGATGATGACATTCCCAATATATGGAAAGTCATAAAAGCCATGTTCCAAACCACCAACCAGTGATTATTAACCATCATTAACCATGATTAAACATCATTAACCATCATTAACCATTATTAACCATCATTAACCATCATTAACCATTAACCATGAACCATTAACTTGCCATTAACCATTATTAACCATATATATTTTGATCTTCTTTGGCACCATGGTCCCACCTCTCCTGCCGCCACCGACGGCCCACGCGGGTCACGCGGCCCACGGGTCGGCGTCGGATCCGCGACGTCCGCCGGATCCGCCCAGGGGTCCCATGGCTCCATGAGTTTTCAATGTGAAAAAAACAAACCAAACACTCAATGGATTGGTTTAAGGGAAAATCTACAGGAAACCATAGATTTTCCCATTAAATATGGGGCTTTCCTGTAAATTTTCCCTTAAACCAATCCATTGAAACAAACAACCAGCTAAGCATCCATAGATAGATATCGATATATCCTGCTAGTTGTGATAAGTTTCTATTCTGAAAAAAACTTTTTTGGTTTGCTCATAAAATCCCTGATGTGTCCGAAGTGTGTGGGTTTTCTGTCAGTTTGTTGGTGTTTGTTGTCCTTTTTTGTTCGCTTTGTTCGATCTTAATCGTCTGTCTCAGTCTGGTTTCATACATCACGTCTTGCGTGCATCTGATGTCCATCTTACTAAATGATTAATGTTTAATATTATCCAATGGTTAATATTACTGGCCCGATGGTAAATATCATTAATATCGAATAAGTGTATGTAATGATCACTTACTATTATATAATCGTTGGATCATTCACCACCAACCACAAGATCATTTTAACCGAGCATATCTAAGCATAATATCTAATAAGTTCACAAATATCTATATAATAAATCTATATAATATCATAATATCTAGCATATCATAATATCATATAATATCTAAGCATAATATCTAATAAACAAATATGGAATGATAATCTCCTGATTTTTTGCCAGGTAAAAATCTGGACCTCTGGACCTCTGGACCTCTGGACTTGGATTGATTCACAAAATGTCCAAGTTTTTTTTCATGGAAAGTCCCATTGAAATGGATGATTTGGGGGAAACTCCCACGATTTCAGTCATAAACATTAAAAAATGATGCCATTTTATGGGAATTTCACAGGATTGAATCATTTTCATTGATCGATTGATTGATGGAAATTGCAGAAATTGGCTGTGTACCTTAGGTACCTAAGGCACCTGAAGACTGGCGATGCGGTACACAGTGATGCCTCCCAGTGACAAGTTTATAACCCCCATAGTTATCTGGTTGGTGGTTTTAACATGTTTTAACCATCTTGAACAAACATTAGTCAATGGGAAGGATTATTCTTATGGAACATAAAAAAATATTTGAAACCACCAACCAGTTATAATAATCTCAACCCTGGTTAACCCTGTGAAGTTTTAAACTAACTTAGCTAGTTCTTTGCTAACTATGGGGCACCACCTGGTAAATGCTTTGTTGGATCCTGCATGGTCTTGAGATGTCTTGAGTCTTGGATAACAGGTTTTGGCTCCATTTTTTCGGTAGTGTTGGTGGTGACAGTGGTGAAGTGTTTGGTGTCAAGATCTTTTTTGTTGGTCCCTGAATTGCCCAGGAGAACTTTCAGATGGTATCCATTGGGATCTTGCAACGAAGCTGGGTCAAAAAGGTCCAGGTTTCAACTCACCAGGTTTCTCCCACGTTTCTGATGCTCGGAGTGATGACGTCTGCTGGATTTATTTAGAAGTCTACTTTTTAAGACCCTGGTGCCATATTATGCCAAATTAAATAATATGTATAATAATTACATATCTATAATATCTGATTAACGTCTTTGGGCAACATCTTCTGAAGATGCGATTGCTGTTGCCAGTTCGCAGGTAATCAATACCAGCTCTTCACTGTTGTGGCCTGAGGGTTGGCATACCCTTTGCTGCGGCACATCTGTATGATCTCCCGATAAAAGTGTGTCTCCTGCAACGAGCAGCAACACACAAGACTCAGTGCAGCTACATGTGCTTAGGAAAACTGAACAGGCAATGTATTATCCCTTTGTCCAAAGAATGGATATCTCCAAAAGCAACTGGTCCATTCACAATACTCACCATCAGATGATCATTAACTGCATCAACCCATATGCGGCATATGCGGTGCATTGCAGCGTCTGATGCCAGTGTGTTACAGTAGTTTCTGGCTTCAGGCAGTCTGTTCCTCCTCCCCATCTGGGATTTCTTCCACTGAACCGTCAAATACGAAAAGCACCTTGCCCGCTGAACGGCTTTTGGGAAAGGTGTGGAGTCGACTACAATCCATGAATGCCCTTCAAATGACTCCTCCGAAACAACACACGCACAAAAGCAAATGTGAAAAGAACAACAGCAGCTAGGAAGAAAAGAAAGCTATGCACTGAGTGCACCGAAAACCAAAAGTCCAAGAAAGTCATGCTGGGCTTCCAGCTGCATGTGGCTGATTGTTCAGGCTCTTTCCGTTTGCCAGTATCTGTTGCGCGGTGGCGGCTTGGGATTTGCACCACCGGACACATCCACACTCCGCAGCCGGCCAGCAGCTGATGCCCAAGCCCACCAAACACATAGCGAACCTCTGGCGGAAAGAGCTCAGAGTCCCGCTTCCAGAACTCCCAAAGGAGTCTCGCATACCTCATGGTGGCAACCCAAGGTCCCGAGCCACAAATGGCCCCTTTCCATTGGAATTCTATACATCTGGTGTTCATCAACCCCACCCAATCATACTTTGAGAATGTTTTCACTAATCAGAAATCCCATGAATAGTCAATTTCATGCACATTGCAAGGAGAATATGTTCAACATGTTCCCACTAGAAAGTGAAGCTATTCATGCATGCGAGAAAACCATTCTATCATCAGATATACATCCCATTCATACCATGGTAGTGAAGCTAGTAATCCCATCGAACATATGATAGTAATCTGCTGTGCTAAGATTCAGATTCACCCTATGAACATCATCCCATTCATCAATCATTACTCCCATTGAACATCTCATGTTTTTTTTTTCCGGCCGCAGGCAGTAGCGGCCTATAGTTTCGCTGCTGCACCATACAATCGTCCTTGACCTGTCCGTCCTGGTCCATGGGTTGAAAACCACCCATTGAACTGTGGGATTATTTTAGCGTCTACCACATTATGATATTGTCATATCTATCTCTCTATATATATATATATATTAATCTATCTATCTATCTAAAAAATATAATACAGTGCATCAGATGAAAAATACAGAGATATAGGCGATATAGGTATGTAACATAGATTGTGAACAATGTTGAGACACATATTGTGACTGCATTTTCAGCGGAGCCCCGGTCCATGATGACGCTCAGCTGCTTCTGCTCGCGTTCCTCAGCTGTGGCGATGATCCAAACATATCCAAACATGGGCGGTGGATTTCACCAACATCCGTGGGAGGCAAGAAATAAAACGACATAATGGGGTATGATTGAAAGTAATATAATGTAATATATGTCATAATATATGTATATATATATGTAATGATTGTGGGATATAACTTGCCAACAATCTGATGATTGATGTCTCTGAATATGTCGGATAACACCCCCAAATTGGTGAATTTGAGAGGAAACATGAGGTTTTGAACCATGCAAATATGGGGGTACCCTATGTTCAAACAAACTGATGTTGATCTTGATATTGATTTTGCTATGTTTGGTGTTGTTGATCTTGACATATTTGATATGTGATGAGGGTAATCATTGAATCATGAGGATAAAGACGATAATACATGATAATACTGTGCTGAAGCTGAACATAAAGATTAACATCATCATGATCATGAGAAAGGCAATAACGATGACGACTGTATCACCATTTTGCTTCATCCCGAGTGTGGTTGAAAATGCTGTTCCTATGTTAGTTTACCAGAGGGTATACCACTAATGTAATACTACTGGACTAACCAAATGTTTATATCACACATCACTGATATAGTAATATACAGTAAATATATTACTGGTTGGTGGTTTTAACCATCTTGAAAAAATATTAGTCAATGGGAAGGATTATCCCATATATTATGGAAAATAACAATTGATTAAAACCACCAACCAGATTAATATAGAAATATAACACCATTCTATAACGTAATCAAATTTCGTATATATAGGTACAGTATATATTATAGTTAATAAGCATTATTAGCCATTATACACAATTAATAACAACTATTAACAATCAATCATCACTGTTCATGACCACTAGCTATAATATATAATAGTGATTAATAATGTGGAATAACTATCAATACGTTATAATTAATCACCAATTGCCAATTACAATCATCACTATTAATAATCATCTTATCACCATTCATAGTGATAGTACTTACTTCATCAGTGTCAACCGTGATCACCATGAATTAACTACTAATGAAGATTATTCATCTCCATCATTTTTTTTACTAACGTCAATCATTATATAATCACCCTTAGTGACTATCATTATCAATTGATCTGGGTAAATTATCATATTTCACTAACCTGAATCTTGCGGCCATTTGGGGATGATTTCCCTTATTCACTATGATTTCCAGTGAGGGAGAACAGTGAGGTGGTTATAATTTACCCAGATTGATCACAAACTGAACTGTTGACAGTACAGGACGCATCTCGACCACCTCCTGGGTACCCCGGCATCCATCCAGATCTGTCCGCGCGTATCGTGGCACATGATGGAAGACCTCGGAACCGTCGTCACGGACAAAGGTCACGGCGTTAGGGCCATGAAGTTCTCTTTATTTCCTGGGAAAAGTGGGGAACATGAGTTGAAAAGTATGGAAAAGTGATCTTTCGCCAGTCAACTTGTTTTTTTTTCCATTGACCATGGAAATAGAGATCTGAACAACTTTCATAGAATGTCAATGATTGATTTTCCAGGGAACATGAAAACATGTTTCTTCCCGAAGAAAATCAATTGTTTTGGTAAATTGAGCCAATTCTGCAATGGCCTAATCATTCTGATCATCGGCATGGGTCCCCGATATCTGATCCGAACAGTGACACAAATTTGATTTTGAGATTAAGGCCATTTCAGGAACCTAAATTGGAGGTACCTACCATATATAAGGCCTATGTAAGGCTTATGTAAGGGAATATCCCCACAAAATATGGCCTTATATGGTACAGTACCTCCATTTTAGGATCCTGGAATTCCCATTGATTATCTGAATATGTTTATAGTGCATATCCCATAGGATCCATGGTGCTGCTATATATGGTAACATGGATCCCATCAATATACCCCCTTTATGTGAGCATATACCAGCACCAGCCGGATCCGTCAACCGGGTATGATGAATTGGGCACCCGCTTTTTTTGATCCGTCGTTTCGTGCGTTTCGTTTTTATCGAGGTGAATCGGCATCTGCCAAGCAGCGATAGAATGTTGCCACGATGATCGAGCTTTGCCGGTTTGATGACCTCGGTGACTATAGATGACCCCCATTAGTTGGCTAAAAATGGTAGATGATGTAGCCTCTGGTAAACATTAACAAAAAACTATGGAAAATCACCATGCTATTAATGGGAAAATCCACTATTTCTATGGTCATTTTCAATAGCTATGTTAGTCATTACCAGAGGGTAGATGTATCTGTAGTCAATGATGTCAATGGTTGTAGACCAGGACTGGCATCTCCTCTAAGCAGCAGGCAGCGGAGACATACTTCAAGGTGCCCTCATTCATGGCGGTGTCCTTGACGATAATCCTGCACTTGCAGACACACTGTAGAAACTTGACTCAAGACAATGTGGCTACGACTCAAACATGAGACAATTCATTGGATTGGTTGAAGGGAAAACAACATATCCATACATATCCCAAGATTTCATGGGGAAAACATTGGGAAAACCCATGGATTTCCGGTGAAAAACTGTTCCCTGAAAAACCAATCAGGCGAGGCATCGGGTTCCGATGCTTCGCCTGGGATAAGGTGTATTAATGTTGTAAACCATGGTAACCCCAACAAAAAACTAACAAAAAAATACCATGAACCTCTTTGTTGGGGATTGTTGATTATTAGATTTACCACATTGCATCACATCACTATGCATAGTAGGGGGAGACCTCGAAACTTATAACCCCATTGTTGGTTGTTTTTGTTCCATAATTCCTCCCTTACCATGGCCGTAGTACCTTTTGTAACATCACAACCGGTTGGAGTCAAATCCCATACGGCCAAACTCAGATATATTAATATATTGATATTATATGATATATATATATATATATATGGCTTTTTCAGGGCTGCTTAGGGGCTACATCTCCCGGTATGAAGGACAACGTCTTGCTATTTTTCACCTCAGGGAAAGCCCTGCTGACACACCCTGACCCTGACCCTGGCCTCTCCGCAAAATCTGGCGGCACCTAGCAACAATCCCTTCAAGGCCAGACTCTTTCCTGTTGTCCCATTGTTTCCCCATTGTATTCCAAGATAAACTGATTGGTGGTTTCAACCCCTCTGAACAATATGTTTAGTCATGCAGTTGGGATGATGACATTCACAATTAATATGGAAAAATAAAAGCCATGTTCCAAACCACCAACCAGTGACTATTAACCATTATTAACCATTATTAACCATTATTAACCAGTATTAACCATTATTAACCATTATTAACCATATATTTTGATCATCTTTGGCACCAACCAGTACAGTAAACAGTTACTTGATATCCAAAAAACTGTCAGCTCTCTGAAGTCTTGCGCTGCTTCCCGAGATTCGTCAGGAAAGACTCCAACATACTCCCGCAGCATCTAAAAGGGCAAATCAGAAGCAGTCTGATTTCATGTTACTCTCTGGTAATCTAAGGTTGCTATGGAAACCCAAAAAAAAACGCAGTTCGGAAATCGCATCAATCCAGAAACGGATACAAACGGTCCGCTATCCATAGCTATGTGAGATTGCCACAGGATATACGCCCATTTTGGAGCATTTTGGGGTGATTTCCACAACCCTAACCATCATACATACCCTGTGATCAAACATGGCAACTCAAATTTTAGTTTGATAGTGATCTTCCCATTAAAACCTCCCAGCAGCCCGCAATGTTTGATGACACTAGACACTAGAGGGTGAATGTGGTGATCTGACATTTACCCAGACAACATTCCCCTGTCCAGCACAGCCACCTGCTGCGTCTTGTGGAGGGCCATGTAGAAAGTGCGAATCAAGCTGCTCTTTCCACTGGCAGTGCGATCGCAGTCAGGTTTCCAGAAAAAAAATGGGATGTGAACCAGCAGAACCTAGAAATCATCCGAATATGACCCTGGATTTACAAGGAGTTGGTGCTCCGTGCCTCACTCGTTTTCATCAAGAATGGGACACTTGCCAGCCATGGCAAAACACAGCCATTCGTTATAGCCGTGAACCCTTTGGGAGACGGGTCCCTGGGTATCTTCAAATTGGGGGCATGGCAATGTGGTCCCCCCCATCCAAAAATGTCTGACAATAGGCTACCCCAAAATATGTTGATATTTTCCCATATTATCATATCTTCCCTTTAATTTAGATGACCAACTTGTCGTAAGTAATATACTAATATACCGCACACCATTGAATTTTGCGACACAGATGCTCTGCCCGCCTGCCACTTGGCCCAAAGATCAGCACATCCGCATGGCCAGGCAGGCCTGGCAGAATCCGCCCAAGGGGCCGTTTACGAACCAGGCATCCCATATGGCGAATCCATGGGCGGTTAAGAACAGTCATTGGAGCTTGTGGATCAGATTGGATCAGTGAAAGTAGGGAAAAGTATGGAAAATCCTGCCCTGCCAGACATGGTTTCCGGGAAAATCCCAAGTTTTAGAATCTTTTTTGAGTCATAGAGATCAAGAAAATCCATGAGAAACCTCCAGTAAACATGGCAGAGGAAAATCCTAAGCTTCGGGAAGAACCGTTCTCACAAAGATCAAGAACATCCATGAAAAACCCATTGAAATCCCAACAAAATGTGGTGAGAAATCCATTCCCAGATTCTTCATAGCGCCTGCAGACTCCGGTGTCGTACCAGAACAGACCTGCGTCGCTGTGTGCAGTATGCATTAAAAATTGATAGCCTCGGGTAGTCAGACATTTCCCATTTTTGTGTTTCAAGAAATACGGTACACCATGTTACACATGTATATCCACAATTATCATCAATTATCCACATACGCATGCATAAACTCAATGCATTGGATAGTTACTAACTTACAAACCAAAAATGACCCGTGCTTGTCGTAGGTCAATACGACAGCACATGAATCATGGCATGGGAAAATCACTACACGGGAGATCCCCAACCGGATGCTTTTCCCAAGAAAAAGACACATCAATCGGGTCACAACTGAGGATCATTAAGGGGTCCAAACAATTTATATAGACAAATGTAATATACTGTATATATACAATTTATATAGACCAATGTAATATACTGTATATATATATGTAAACTTATGTAAATACATTGTAATAAAGCATGTAGTAATTATGCAATTCTCTTCGACGAGCATTCAACCATCTCATTGCTGTGATATGTTGCTGTTCAAAGATTTCAAAGTGCCCATTGACTGCATGTATCATCAAAAGCGTATCCCAGATCTGCGGCGTGAAACTTGCCATCAGTTGTTGATGATCTGGTGCTGAACTTCTGAACACTCATTTTTTTGGTGTTTCTTGTTGCAGTCAAGTATGCTTGTTTCTGTTATATATATATATACATATATATATGCATCAATGAAGTAATCACCCCCAAAATGATCGAAGCGATTTAACGAAAAGAGTTTTACCACTATTTTAGTATGATGTTTCTGGTGTATAATATATATATATATATATATGATATATATATATGTATATGATATATATATATATATATAATCACAATTTTAGTATATGTAGAATTTTTGAACAAATTCTATCTTTTGGGGGGCTTTTTGAAGCAAAGTCCCAGCTTGACGTCAACCGTGCCTTGAACTTGTTCAACATCTTTCTCATCTCCTCCACCTGGCGATAGCATCATGGGGATTTAACCTTAACCAATCCATGGGATTTTTTATCCATGGATAGATCTATGGGAATTGTCCTTAACGGTTAGTTGAGATGATTTAAGATGTATAGGTATTGTATAAGTATTGACGCAAAAAAAACAGTTATAGATGATAAAAAACACTAATCAAAACGATGATTGACCGATGATTGACCTAGCTATAAAATGGTGATTTTCCATATCTTGGTTATATAGCCAGAGGGTAATTGGTGTGTGACTGATCCAACATTGGAATTGTCTGGCCATATTATAGTGACCTCGCTGGCTAACAATCAGCATTGTTGAGATGTTTGGTGAAGGAAACTATTCCCCGAATGGGTTCATCACGGTTCATCTCTTGTTTTGGTTTTGCACTTAACTGGTATCGAATGGTATCCAAGATTTTTTTTAGCCAAACCATCGTTCGAAGATCTGATGCTGTGTTATTTTCCGACATGAACTTGTGGTGAGCTTGATTTCCATGCCTGACACAACAAGAATCCACTACTTTGGTCCTTTTTTTTGCATTAGATTCATTAGATTGTGCAGTTTGGTGGTCCCTAAAGTTTGAGTTCTGATTGGTTTCCTCCTTCTGCTCAGCAAGGACACACTATCATTTTGTTTGGGACAGCAAGGTACAAGTTACGGGTTTCTGTGAAAATGCGGTGTCCCAAAATTCGATGGTTTAGCATCATGGTTCCTACAAAATGGCATCCTTTTTTTTGCAGACACAATCAAGAATCACATATGTATGATTATTAGTTTTATCCTCATGACATATCCAATGTGTTGTTTTTCCATATTCAGACATATATCTATAGAATTGTTACATTGTCTGAACATTATGTGTATATATATATACATACACACGTACATCATTAACTAACTGCATGGCATAATTATATTAATTCACTAAGCTGAACCTGCAAAACTCACGGCCATTTGGGAATGATTCGCGTATACATTCACCATCATTCCAGTCACGTCACGACGTGAGGTCGTTATAATTAATCCATATATATATATATATATATATATTATTTGTATATATATATAATATTTAATATTATATATATATATCCATATTAAATATACATATAAATAATAAATACATCCTATCTATCTATCTCTCTCTATATATATATGGTTGCCCTCTTGTTCTTTACGAGTTTGGTATGGAAGTCATGGCCATCCATGGCCCATTTATAGTGTCGGCACCTGATTCTCCATGATTGCAGCCATGGCCAGGGCGGGATCTGCTCCCATGCCTGCACTTCCGGATTTTCATGGGTCATCCATAGTCTTCTGAGGGATGACTGATGATAATCTATGATTTACTGATATCTAATCCACAATTTCAAAAAATGTACTATATAGATTTTATAGATTTACTATGACCGATGATATCTATGATTTACTTTTGGGCATCTTGAGGCTTGCTCTACACATGTTGAAACACGATTAACATGTCTGGTACCACGGAGTTTTACGTGAATTTAGGAACCTGATATCATCTGAATCCAACTGAAACATACTAGAACCACCAACCTAGAAATGATGGTGTGAACTGCCACTTAGAATTAAACAAATTGGATATTTTCCTGAACCCTGATAGAAATCAGCAAGATCTGGCTGGTCAAAATTGGAGTAGCAGCAAAGCCATTGACGTCTGGGTCCTTTTTAGTCTTAAACCATCAACGTCTTGGGTAAAAAAAAACATCAAAATCTAAGGCTCATCTTTTTGCACATCATCTTGGCTGAAAATTGCATGGTATCAAATGGTATCAAATGCAATATCGCCACAACTTCTGACTGGTTCACATGGCGGGTCTTAGATACCCTGCACAGAAGTCGCTAAGTACAAGTCCCAAACAAGTCGTTTTGTTTCCAAAAGATGAACATGTTAGTAACCAGTTTGTACAAAATACACAAATTTTAACCATTTATATATAGATATAGATATTTATAATATAGATTTTATATAGATATTATATATAATTATACACATCACAAACATGTTTTTCTTTTGCAGATTGCGGTCGGGCCCTCATCCGGAGGGCCTGCCGTGGCGGACGGCCTTGGGGGGCCCGCCTCCATGGCCTGTGTGGTTGATGACATACGCAACACATGGATATATATATATATGTATATATATATATATATGTATATATATATATATGTATATATATAAACAGAACATGTTGGTTCAGAGTCCGATTTGATGTGGAAATGTTGGTTCAGAGTTGCCAAGCCCGTGTTTGGCTTAAGACTGGTG
>Ga0126342_10009611_pt1 | contig 17331 bp, 11 predicted proteins | sample Cyp1metagenome_FD_92528 | JGI IMG/M metagenome (GOLD analysis project Ga0126342, IMG submission 92528) | Coral microbial communities from Lord Howe Island, Old Settlement Bay, Australia - Cyphastrea 1 metagenome | ecosystem: Host-associated > Invertebrates > Cnidaria > Coral ... | reverse complement strand
TGTCTGGCAAGTCGACTCCTTCCATGCTCTGATTGAAATCATCTCCAAATTTTAAGCTTTGCAGAGCGATTGGCAAAATGACTCCAGTCAGACTCTGGTTAAAAGCATCTCCGAATGTCAAGTCTCGGAGATTGTGTGGCAAGCTGACTCCTTCTAGGCTCCGGACGAAATGGTTGCCCAAAGTGAGTTTTTCAAGGGTCTGAGGGAGGTCATACAAATACTCACCATCTCCTGCCCCGTGTATTTGCGTCACCCCCTGTAATGCAAGCTTTCCCTCACCTACAGGCTTATCTGTGACATGGCGCCATGCAGCAACAAGATCTATTGGTATATAAGTGCAGGAAAGGGTAGCACTCTCCCCGGAAACGCCCTGCTCTTGCAATGTTTGGCTCAGAATCAACGGTGAAGTCAGGTACGACAGTGCAAGTCGCGCTCCCTTCTTTCGTGGAAGTTGCTCTGAGACCATTTGGTGGAGTTCTCGGCCCAGGGTGGAAGGATTGAGGGTCAACCTGCAACCATCACCATTCAAACAAAACACATTGAGGTCCATCAGCTCAGGGCCAGATGAGCCAGAAATCGCCTCTTTGGGCATTGTGAAACTGTAAGATCTGTAATACGGTGTCCTCAAGAACCAGATGGCTAGGGTCGAAGCAAAAAATGAAAAAGGTTTTCAGATTGCATATGGTCGCATGTACCGTGTAGACCCTAAAAGCGAGACCATTGAAAAAACCACATGATTTCACATGACTCACTCCGGGATTTTTTTGTGTCAGTATCCAAATGTACAGCAGTGATAATTAATGAATCTAATCCCATGACGGATCCATGGTGCTGCTATATATGGTGTGCCATGGATCCCATCAATATATCCCCTTTATGTTAGCATATTGGAACCAGCACCAGCCGGATCCGCCATGGGAATTGGAACATATTGGAACCAGCTACTCTCTGGTAATTTAACAGTTCGCTATGGAAAATCCCCATTTCCACAGGTAAATCCTCTATTTCTATGAGCCATCTATACCATATAGCTATGTAAACGTTTACTGGAGGCGATCGTTAAATCCATGGGAAAAACACGATCCCAGGGAGATCTATCATGAGATGTCCGATCAAACCACCAAAAACGAAGAAATCTTAACAGATCTCGCGGGGGGAAATCCCTCCTGAAATCTGCTAATTTCATATACCATTACCCATAGGATCCATGGTGCTGGTATATTAATGCTAACATAAAGGGGGTATATTGATGGGATCCATGATCCATGCTACCATATATAGCATACATGGATCCTATGGGTTAGATGATGAATTAGATGTCAATTGACGTCAATTGATTTCATGTTCATTGGCCAATTTCTATCTTCCCCATTACATCCCAAAACATCCCAATTAATTATGCTCAACTCCCCACATTCATCCCATTCCCATTAACTGATGGTCAGTCCCACATTAATATCCCATTTTTTCCAAGTTAAATAACCTGTCTTCACTCAATCCCCACGATACCTAAATTATTACAATAAATATCTCATTCATATCCTATTACATCCCCCATTCTTCGTAGCCAAAACCAGCAGTTTTCATGCTCTAATTACCCGTTGATATCCATCAAGTATCAATATTATTCATTGATAATATCCATTAATCCCCATTATTGTTGGTGAATTACAGCTTATATCCCATTATAAAATCATTAAATCCCAATATACCTCCATGATATCCCAGTCAAATCGCGTTAAAGTTACAGGAAATCCAATGTTATCCCGTTTTAAACCCAATGTTCGTAATTAGCTCACCATTAATCCCTATTGAATTCTAATGAATCCCCATTCAATCACCACTAATCCCCATGAAATCGCCATTAAAACACAATTAATCCCATGGGTAGAATCCCATTCATCAGATTTCTGTTGATGAAAACCCATACTTCATGATATTTCATCACTAAATCCCTACGTACATTTCATAACGAATCAACAAAGTGTGTTCTTTTAATGGCTCCCATGATATCCCGTTCATCACCACTAATCCCCAGTGTTGCTGAATTACATAGTTTGTCGTGGCTATATCCTATGAAATCCCAGCATTTCCCCAACATTTCCCCAACATTTCCCCATGAGATCCCCAAGGAGATCCCCAAGGAGATCCCCAAGGAGATCCGCCAGGGCACGTTGTCCTTGACCGAGTCCAGCTTCGTTAGGGTCTCCAGGTCAAACCCGTCCGCTTGGCCCCGCTCCGTGCCGCCGTTCCTGGGAGACTTTGGCCGGGACTACCCGGCCTGGTAAACGTTACAAAAAACGATGGAAAATCACCATTTTTAATGTGTAAACCAACTATTTCTATGGCCATGTTCAATAGCTATGTAACAAATTACCAGAGAGTAAGTGACAAAACAAGTATTTATAGCGACAATGAGATGGAAAAAGATGGGGAATTGAATTGAAATACCTAACTTTAAATTGAGGACAAAAAATAGTGTTTTTTTCTGTTTAACTAAGACAATCCAATAAGGTAACTATAATTAAGACGATTCAAAGATTTTACTAAGGAAACAAGTGGAAAATCCAAATAGTAAAAGGACTTGCAATGGGAGATGAAACTTCAAAAAATGAGTAAAATGAGTATGAACTTCAGAGAATGTCCGGTTGCACCTATGGCATCCGCATTCCTGCATCCCTGACGTGGGTTTTTCATGAAATCTCAGTGATAATACTCCAACATGGCTAGGATGCTAGGGATCAAAACCTCTTTGCCCAGTGAAAACTCTGTACTTGGACTTCCAGTTTGGGTAACACAAATGATTCTCAGTTTGGCCATGGGATAAACTCCATCTCGGTGTCCATTCAAATAGGAGCTGGATAAATGATCTGCAAATGAAGTTGATTCCCTGCCGTGTTTACGGATGTTTTTAGGTGCAGGTGCATCTCAACATCTACGACTCCAGGACTCCAAATCCTCAAAAACTGGGCTTTGTACAAAACGATCATCTTCGATCCGAACAGGGTGAAAAAACCATTGCGTTTTAGCACTCCAAATCTGGAAAAAGGCGTATTGTTCATGGAAATGGGTGCTAAAGGGTATGCACTGCACTCTTTTTGGACACAGCAATAGAAGAACCCAAATTAAGTATCGAAATATGTTTAGACTATCTCAAAGACCGTCAGCATTTCACAATTTCAATTTTTCTGAAACACATGCCAAACCTGTTGACATCTTGAGGTTGCTAATCTAGGGCACGATGACATGTATTTTATATATATACTAGTATATATATATATGTACACATAGATGTACAGAAATATATACTGATAATATCCTAAAATATTCCTTTCAGATTCCCAATTGTTAATAGATTGTCCATGCATAAAAGTCACCTACTCAGCCAATCCAAACCATGTATATAAATCATTCTAGTCTCAAGTGTTAAGGGTTTTCGTCACCATCTTCATTGATGAAACATGGTCAAAACCACCAACCTGTTCAACCCATGTTCAACCCATTTAACATAATTTAACTTCACCCCCAAACCTAGGATTTGAATCTGCCAGTTTTAGTCATTTTCAGTATCGAAAAAGATATTTCACCCAGTCCATTGATCGAGCATAACCCTCGCAGGATGGGGCCCCCCAGTGATGTGAACGTTGGTTTATAAACCATGATATTTCATCCCCATGAATACTCTATATAGTTATATCATGTTATATCAGTTATGTTTGTTGGTTTATAAACCATTATAATCCCCATTAACTATAGTTATATCTACCATAAACCATTGAATTCAGCCACTTCTAAACCAACGGTTCACGCTATCGACTGGGGGCCCCATCCTGCATGATACTGAATGTTAAACCAATGTTCGCCACCGGGTGAAATCCATGGATACATTCTCGCCGGTCAACGAATTTCCAGGGAAGAAACATCGACAAGTTCACCATGGAATGTTCGATGATTGGCTGCAAATATTTGTCCGTGCGTGGGCGATCCAAGTTGCTTCAGCAAACCAAACATGTGGTGAATGTTACTATATGTTAGTAAAGCAATAATCTGAGTAAATTATAATAATTCACTAACCTGAAACTTGCGGTCATTTGGGGATAGTCACCCCTACTAACCATCATTCCCAGGGCTCGGGAGAACAGTGAGGTCGTGATGAAATTTACCCAGAATAATAAACCTCATCCATATTTTCAAGGGGGAAAAAACACTGGGACATCTTCGACATCTGAAAAAAAAACGTTTTTTTGTTTACAGATCGAGATTCAGGTAGTTGCCCACAGCCAGGATCAAGGCAAGGAGTTTCCTGAAATCGCCAGCTTCATGGTGAAGATTGCTGGAATCTCATCGCTTCTTTCGCTGATTTTCTCGCCGAAAATAAAAAAGACGTCAATCTGAACAGGCGATGGATCAATACCATTTTGAGTGGTCTCAAGCATTGAAATATGTCAATATTCATAATTAAATATGTCATTCTTGTTGCAATTTAATTTTCAATACCTTTATGAATCATATGTCAAGCTTATTTCGGGTGGTATGGACATTCATTGAAATCCCAGAATTGTTCCATATCAATGGATTGGTTTAAGGGAAAATCTTAACCGGAAACCAGAGTTATTTTCCCATTAAATATGGGGTTTTCTACAGAAATGTTCCCTTACCCTCTGGTAAACTAACATAACTATGGAAAATCACCATTTTTAGTGGGTAAATCTACTATAAATTGCCATTTTCAATAGCTATTTTGACATAACCAGAGGGTAAACCAATCCATTTTCCATATGATTCCATGGGAAAACTGACCGATTTCACCCCGATTTCATGTCCATTTCCTCGGTGTCCAGTGGCTGCAGCATTTGCGAATTCCGAATCGCACGTTGGATTTTCGTGAACTCACCTGGAGGAACAAGGGATTTAGCTATATATATATAAATATATATATATATACGCAAAAAGTCAGAGATGCAGGTCAGGTTTTTTCTAACATGGAGGATAGAAACATGGCTGAACTCAGGATGGATATGATAAACATATGGATCTAAAATATGGCACCAGCTGACGGAGAGTTGCCTCAATCCTAGCCATCATCCCGACGTCGCAATAATCACAAGGCTGTTCCCGAGTCAGTCTGCGGCATGTTGGTTTACAACTAAGTAGGTTTTATGGATGTTTATGGTAGATATATATGATATCTATATATATATATGATATATCTATATATATATATGATATATATCTATATATATATGTATATTTATACGATTCTACAGGTCAGTGTTAGGGCTAACCAACTTATAAACCAACTTGGCTGACCGGGGGGATGACTGACAACCTCAAAAAAATGGCTATGCGGCATCCCGTTGCGGCCAAGGTCAGGGAAAGCCTCTGGTAATTTAACATACCCTCTGGTAAACGTTTACATTGCTATTGAAAATGGCCATTTATAGTGGGTTTTCCCATTCAAAATGGTGATTTTCATTGATTTTCCATAGTTATGTAAACGTTTACTAGGCCGGGTAGCCTGTTGGTTTAACGCCCAATGATCCTTGGCAAAACGCCCATGTTCAAAGGTTGATATTGCCACTTCAACTGATTCTCATCAAGGTTTTCAACCTGGAAAGCACGACCATGTCGGACATTGGAAGACATTCTAACTCGTAATGTTAGTGTAAAGCAATATACAATTATCCACACATAGTTTGATGGTTTCAATCCATGTTTGGTAAAATTGGGGATGGTTTAATATTGCTTTACTCACATTACATAATGAGCTTTAAGAAAATTGGAAGGTATAAACTAGCAACTTTATTATCAACGTCCCATGTTTACTCACGATTACCTAGTGGGGGTGGTTGATAAATCTTTATACCACCCATGTTCATGGTTATTCATGATTTTTCAAACAAAAATTGCTAAATCATGCTAAACATCTGCCAAATCAACTGATATTACCAACTTAGCAGATATCTACCAAATTGGTATTAACCAAATTAAAGTTGGTATTTACCAAATTGAACTGCAGATCTGATATCATCTAATATCCAAAGTTTGATCTTTACCAACTGAGATCTCCAGCAAGGCACTGAACATCACTCCACAAGAGCTCGCCGTCTCCTGGAATTCGATAGTACCAGTGGTGAAAGGGCAACCAAAACTGGGATGAATCGTGACATTTCATGAAGAAACAGTGGAGACTAAGACATGATACGCCACTAACATTAGGATTCAGTGCAGAACGCAACGGATTTATGGATTTCAACCCAGGGCTTGTTGGGGTCAACACGACATGGGTTTGTTTCAAAATGGGGATACCTCAAACTTGCAATTTGAATTGGAAAATAATGATAAAATATAGTTATCATAACTATCATGACCTTTGTAGTACTATAGGATGAATAGGGATACCATTATATAAAAATAGGGCTACACTCTACGCACATGAAGGTACAGTAGTTCACCATATGGGTCTGCAACCCCTGGTTTCCACGTTTCGAAAGAATCGGTGGCCGTTTTAGAAATAGGACTACTGCATGCCTCAACTTTCATGCGAAATTCTTCATGGAGATCATCAACCAACAATGATCTTGAACAAATTATGTGCCCAGTGAACTTCAGCCTTTGGCACACAGGATCACATTTGTCAATTTGTCTGACGATTTTCTAAAAAGTCTGAAAATCCAATGATTCATCATAACCTCAAATCCAACAATTGGAGGTTTGTTTATAGCTTTAATGATGTTTAATGTGAAATGTGGAAACTTTATTTTTGGTCTGGTTATGTCGTAAACATATTTTCCACGTATTAAACAATTGCTAACCGCTGCTCACCTCAGTCAGATTTCACAGAAATCAATCCATCGCCGGTACGAAGAAACCCACCCCACCTTGTAATTGAGCAAGAAACTCCAACATGAGATGCGTGCCTAGCAGGATCGTCCCATAGTTCAAGGCTGGGAAGCTGGGAAAATCACAATTTTTGGTTTGTAAATTAGTTCACCCATTTTTATCTGTATCCCAAATTGTAGGTATAATATATATATATATATCTATATATATATCTATATATATATTATATTTGGTTTTTATAGGGGTGACAATAGCTACACAATTCCTGCACATCCAAGTTGGGAACTGATCACCCATGGCTACCCCATGTACAACTGGCTTGTCACGCCCTGAAAACGAACCACTGGAATGATCCTGAATGAACAAAGTGATCCCAAATGAACCCAACAAGTCTCGGCAGTGGTTCAGCAGGTGCACTCTGGTACAAGTATATATATATATATGTATATATATATATATGTATGTACATATATATATATATATATGTATATATATATATGTATATATAGATACGTGTATATATATATACGTATATATATATGTACCTGGATACGTCCACTGCTGTTGATTTGCCATGAGCAATTTGATACTTTGGTTAAGTGAAGCTGCAGTATAAAGGCAAGTCCTCGAACAGTGGGAATTCCATTCATAAATGGCGACGCTATCCTGAAGTCCTCAAGAAGCTTTGATGGGTTTCCACATTCTGTTCGTGTTGCCACAGTACCACAGAGCGCAAGGCTTCGGAAAATATGCAAATCTGGGATTTGCTTAAGACGACTACAAATAAAATATATCACCATATACCATCTGGTTATTTAACATAGCCATGGAAAATCACATGTTTTAATAGGTAAACCATCTATAAATGGACCAATTTTCCATGGCTATGTTAAATAACCAGAGGGTAATGGGTATATAAATTTCTGACCATGCTCCAATCATTAGGATCTAGTGACTCATTTGGTGATATACTGCACTGATGTTAGGGCGGAATCCAAAGGTACCCATTATATGTGCATTACGGAATTGATGATAACCCATCCCATTCGCATGTCACTCAAGCATGGCATATGTCTGTCTCATTTCAAGCAAATACCCTCTGGTAAACGTTTACATAACTATGGAAAATCACCATTTTCAATGGGAAAATCCACTATTTCTATGGCCATTTTCAATAGCAAACTATCATAAATCAGCTATAAATCCCATTAAACCCACATTTTCCTATGGTTTCCAAGCAGTTTTTGGGTTTGTTTACCAGGCCGGGTATCACCCACCCAGCCATGAACAGCCTGAAATGCCGGGATGCGGCTGATCTGCCACATGTACTCCTAAAAAAACGGTGGAGTCTTGCGGGAAACGTCGCTTCAGAACTGGTTGGTGGCTCAACTCCCACGGCAAACATACTAAATAATCATATAAAACTATATCTGTAGTAATTATGTATACTGTATATATATAATATTACATTATATATAATATACTGTACATGTATATATATAATATTACATTATATATAATATACTGTACATATATATATATATATATTATAATATACTGTACATATGTATATATATATATATATATATATTTATTGTATGATATTATATATAATGGAACATATCTCAAGCTACCGAACCGAGAATCTTTCGGCATACAGCGAGTTTTGCATGGAAATACGACTAAGAAACACTGAGAATACGAAGAATCCACCGGTCTATTGTATGTATCTGGGTAAATTATAATAATTCGCTAACCTGAAATAAGGTCATTTGGGGATAGTCACCCCTACAAACCATCATTCCCAGTGATGTCGCAATGAGGTCGCTATAATTTACCCAGGTGTCATATATATATATATATACATATGATTGATCTTTCAAATCGTGGTTTCGCGCCTGCGACAAGGCTTCCCTGCTAATTGTGCACCGTGCCTACTACTTGATGTGCATCACACCTAGTAAGCAGCACATAAGTGTTGGGTATAATATGTTACCCCCGGGTGTCAGTTGGTTTATAAACCCCATTAAGTATAGAATTGTATAGATATATCTAGCATAAACCCTAAAATTGGAACATGTTAGTTATAAACCAACTTAGCCAACCAACTGGTGCACCATCAACAGCACAGGACCTGGATGGAAAGGGTCTCCTTCTTCCATTGCTTGATTGGAGAATCTGGAGGAGAAAGTGGTTGGTGTTTGTGGGGTTAGTGAACTCCCTCATATAAATAGATGAAATATGATTGATATGATGGGATATATATGGATATATAAATGACCTGAATGGGGATTTTTTGGGGACTCAATGGGCAAAACATAGCAAAACATGATCCGTGGGATGATGCCACCCTGCTGCCCTGCTCCTCAGGCAAGGCCAGTGGCACCCCAGGATTTTCCCTCAACGCTTCCTCCAACTGCGCCACCTGCGGATTTTTTGGGCTCCAAGGAAGACGGAGAAGGGCAGAACTTTGTGCGTGCAATGTGGGTAAAACAATGCCATAAACCACCCATTTGGGAATATGGTTTATATACCACCTATAAAAATGGTGATTTGGGGGATGGTTTATTAGCGTTTGACCCACGTTATGTGCTTTTGTCTTTTAGAAAATGGTACCTGCAGGATTCCAAGTGTTGTTTTTGAGTGTAGCTAGACAAAACACAATTGGATCCTTATTTTTTGGGGATAAAATTCAATCAAGCCCTGAAATTTGGAGGCTAAAACCCATGCTATCAGCAAACCTACTATACAACACAAAAATCCCGCATCAAATGGCAGAGATCAACACATGGACGACATCATGTTTTATCATAGGCTGATGGTGCCAATCTTGGGATATGCCATCGGCCATTCATAGCTTGATCTGCTTAGCGTAGTGCTGACAATGTCAGTTGGGAAGTCAAAATGTTGGCATGTAAATTACAAGCATCCAATTTTGCTTATCTAAGTTGGGAAGTCAAACGTGTTGACATCCATTTTTGATACACAAGTTGATGCCTGAACCCCTTGAAGCCCGAAAAATATCATGACTCGTGGGTGCCAGCCTCAGGTGATGCATGTTATGGAGATTTTCTCAGCAATCCCAAGCAAAATGACATGCGAATGAAGAACAAAAATCCAATCAACTTCTACAATTATCCTAGATTGGATTTTTGTTGATTGGATTTTTGTTCTATTCTGAGAACCACCATTTTTGTTCTATTGGATTTTTGTTATAGAAGATTATACTAGTATAACCACCATCTATTAGAATAGTCTTCTACAGAGCCCTAAAAAAAAGCGGGAGAGTATATTTCTTCCTATCCAAGCATCAAATTCGGGTAAATGTCACCCAACATACCCTCTGGTACAGTAAGCGTTCACAGTTCGCTATGGAAATTCATCATCTTTAAGTTCGGTAAATCAACTATTTTCATAGGCCATTTTCAATAGCAAACTGTTAGTCATTACCAGAGGGTGTCGCCATTTCATCCTAAGGCCTGACGCCAAAGTTGGGTGTAGGTCTCCTCTCCACCAAAAGTCACCATCCCTAAAAGTGTCCTTTCCCACATGAGGATGGGTCAAAACCTATAAACGTCCGAATTATCTGGGTAAATTCGAATGTTGCACCCTGAAAAGTTCGACTATTTTGGGATAGCTCTCCGGAATCCTAACCATGATTCCAGTGAGGTCACAGTGAGGTCGTGATAATTTACCCAGACATTACCCTCTGGTAAACGTTTACACTTTGTGACATAGAAAATGGCCCATTGAAATAGTTGATTTACCCACTAAAAATGGTGGATGTTCAACAGCAAACTGTTGGTTTACCAGAGGGTATTGGGAAATAAACATCCATAAATCCCAGATATTGCAGGGTATCCTCCTGGCTGATCAGTGGTTTTGACTCATAGCCATAGGGTTTTCAGTTGCACGCGAATTGCACGCGAATTTCCCTTGGGCCACTGGCCACTTGTCAATCCCACCATCGAAAAAATGGGATTCCGTCGCTAATTCTATGAATTCCCAAGGAAAATGGATTGATATGGAATTGATGACCATCCCCAATTAATCACTTACCCTCTGGTAAACGTTACAAAAAACTATGGAAAAATCCACCATTGTCAATGGGTAAATCCACTATTTCAATGGCCATGTTCAATAGCTATTTTGACATCACCATTTTGGGTAATCCAACTTTTCACCACAAAAATATGGCTGCAAAATGGTCTCGCCCAGGACCAACAAATCTGCCTGTGCGGGCTGTGGACAAGCATGTTCTTTGATCACCTGGTAGCCACAAACGGCTGCAAAAGGGACCGTGAGACGATCATAGTATTGTGAGGCCACATCTTAAGTCTTTAAGGGAGATTAGCCAGAAATATCCTAGAATAATATGTATATCACCTGAGGATAGAAAATTGATTCTGGGATATTTCTGCTTGAACATTTATATTTTTTTCTATGGATATTATTGATATACTAATTGATTACCTGAGATACCATGCAGGAAACGTTTGATAGAAAATTGATTTGAACATAAAACGGATCATTTAATACCACTGAAAATCCAAAGTGAAAGAGACTGCTGTTTATCATTGACAAAGGGTAAGTCTTCTGCTTGATGCTTCCACTTAGTCAGGATGAAGTTATTTAAAAACCCAAGTGAAATAACCTGACTTAACCCACAAAAACGTTACTCATAGCTGTGTATAGCTGAACTTATAGTCAGCTACAACAAACTAACTCAGGTGAACATTCAAATGCCCCTCAAAATGTTCACTTTGGTTGACACAACCATATAATGTCAACCCCGGAAAATGACCTATTTATAGTGGATTTACCCATTACAAATGGTGATGTTCCATAGTTTTTTGTATGTTTACCAGAGAGTGTTCAAAAACCTGGATTAATAAACCATGGTTTATTAATTAGGGGGTACCCTCCAAAGAGTCACTTTATATGCTACATTTTTATGGTACCCTCCCAATTAAACAACCGTTTGGGGTTTATGAATCCAGGGTTGACATTATCCATTATTCATTAGTTAAATTCTTGTTGCTGATGGTTAGGATTTTTGATGGTTGAAAACTTGATTGTTATACCGTTGGAATACTCATATACCATTCATTCCCAATGGCTTAAACCCTCCTTTGTCCACTCGAGAAAACGCAAAAAAGAACGTACCCTCTGGTAAACTAACAGTTTGCGACATAGAAAATGGCCCATTCGAAATAGTTGATTTACCCAGCTAGAAAATGGTGATGTTCCATAGTTTTTTGTAACGTGTACCAGAAGGGTAAATGCTAATTCATAAATGGGTGGTATAAAGTATACACCATCAAACATTTTTGCTGGTTTATGGCCTGGTTTTACCCACATTAATCCTTTGTAAACGTTATTTTCCTTGGTTTTTTGTAACGTTTAACGTTTACCAGAGGGGAAATCCACCAGAACTCGCCGTGCCGCACCGCCAGATGTGAAGGCGTCAAGACCAACGAGTCCAACTTCATCAACGCCTTGGCCACGTCCTGCGAGCCGAAAAGCTCTGGGTGAAACCACTAGCGGTGGTTGAGCAAAAAAACCCAGAAAAAACACTACAAGTGGTTGATAACTTATAAGTAAATGGTCAACTTATAACCCATAGGATCCATGTATGCTATATATGGTAACATTTACCATCAATATACCCCCAATGTTAGCATATATACCATACATGGATCCTATGGGTAAGTATATAAGTGGTGGTATACCCCCTAATAATCCAAATTACCCTCTAGGTTTTATTGTTTGGAGGTGACGTTTAATATTAGGGTGAAGGGATTAACCCACTCCACAACAACTTCGGTTGTAAACTACGAGTACTGGGATGAACCACCACGTATTAAAAGGATAAACATATTTTGGTTGGTGGTTGAGCCCTACCCCTCTGAAAAATGATGGAGTTCGTCAGTTGGGATTACTATTCCCAATATATGGAAAAATAAAAAATGTTCCAAACCACCAACCAGTATAAGTGGTTAATAAACTATAAATAAATGGTCAACTTAAATGATTGATAGCAAACAAAATTGATGGTTCAGAATGAAACCCCAAAATGAATGGTAAAAAGAATGGTTTGTGAATGACCAATCAATGGTTGATAGTGTGTTCATAGACGGTTGATACTTAATTGTTAATACTCAATCACAATCTATCATAGATTACCATCCATCCAATAGTGGTTAACCATGGTTAATACGTTATCATTGGATTGGTGTGTTCGGGACAATCTCAAGCGGAAACCATGCTTGCTCCGTCGAAGAAAAATCACCAGTTTCCATAGGTAAATCATGGAACTCAATGGGCAACCTGGGTATTCAACTACTCAACCCATATGAATTGTGTATAAATATATATATATATATACATAGTAAAAAAAACAAACAAACATATATCAATACAATGTAATATATATAATATATTATATTTTATATTATATGTATATATATATAAATATTATAATATTCTAATATATTATTATATATATATATATCATATATATATATGTCATATTATATAATTATATATATATTGTATCAATCACATAAGACATCAACAACGCATTCGTATTCCCATCCCCCATCCCCACATCCCCATGGCCCCCATGGCAGCTTTGGCTCCGGGGAGGCAGGTAGATTTCGGATCGCAGCTTCTTTCCCAACGATCAGATTGGGATCCGTGATGATACGAATCGCCTCTGTCTGCGTCAAATGGGTTTTTTGCTAAGCAAAAAACATAGAATTACCATAGGAAAACCATAGGAAAACCATAGGAAAATGTGGGTTGAATGGGATTTATAGCTGATTTATGAAAGTTAATATCTGGTAAACTGACAGCTTAATTACTGGAGGGCGAATCTATTCCAACAATAATGGTTAATGGTGGTTTTTATTGTGGTTAATTATGGTTAATCATTATCTGGTTGGTGGTATACCTACCCCTCTGGTAAACAAACAGTTTGCTATTGAAAATGGCCATAGAAATAGTTGATTGTCCCATTAAAAATGTAGATTTTCCATAGTTATGTTAGTTTACCAGAGGGTAAGAAAAACATGTGGAAAAAAACAATGGCTTCCCTGGGAAAATGATGTACAAATGATGTGTGTTTCCCCATCTATGGTAGTTTACCCCAGGTAATTTGAAAGCTGCTTAGGCCAGTCTTCCTCCATTAGTAATCATAAGTATCCATTAGTAGCAGGAGACAACCAAATCTACTGAAGGTTTACCCAGGAAAGCATCTGAAAGATTGGTAGAGTTTCCAGAAAACTGGTCAGTTTCCGTACGGAGTGAGAGTCCCATTCTGAGAGTGTCCCTGAAGATAAAGATGTCTGTGGTGATCAACCCTTAAAGAAGCTGCCAAGGATGGTGGGACAGGAATGGGCGAATTGCAACAGCATCATCCGCTGGTGACATGCATGCATAGTTTTGAGGCTCGTTACACTTCAGAAATCCACCAAGCTTGTTTCTGGAAATACGCCAATATAATCCAATATAAACACAAATTAGGAGCCCTTTGTTTAGGGATCGCAATTTCAAGACAAACGTAGCTTCTGTCAACTCTTTTTGGATACAACTTCAATTTGGACTCAGAAAAAATATCTGGAGGCTACAAGTTGAACCCATCCAAGTACGGGTCGCTCAAGATCCGCTTAGAAACCATACATTGAATGCTTGGTGCTTAGAGAGAAACTAGATTGTAACCCCTTGTAAAAAGTGGTTCATCACAGAGAGTAATTAGATTATCACCTCAGTTTTCAATGGATCAGTGATAACTGGGGTGAAGTAAGCTATTTGCTGGGGTGAAACACCAAGTAGAGCAACATGTGTTCAAAAGAATGTTCACAAGAAAAAATCATTCCAGCTCATCCCAGTTCCAGGTGTTCCTAATAGAAAGGTCGCGACCTTTATGCCTCCAGATCATTGCATCTGTCTACAGAGTTTTCCAAGTTGCAATGTCCCATGTTTGTTCCGCTAAAAGTCCAATCGTGTTCTTGATTTCCACCCGTTTTTGCAAGTGTATACCCCCGATCTCTGCTGGGAAAAAAAGCAATCACAAGCCTCCACATATCATGGGAGACAATCTTTATGCCTATCCCAGATACCGTCGAAACTGTGCAACAAAAAACACTGCTTAGCTATTCTGATATATTATCTGGTTGGTGGTATACCTACCCCTCTGAAAAATATGAAAGTCACTTGGGATGATTATTCCCAAATGAATGGAGAGTCATAAAATTCCATGGTTCCAGTCAGCACCAACCAGATTCTGTACAGTATGTTTGGCAAAGCCAAGCCCAGAAACAGTAAGCTACTGAAGCTGCTGGTTTAGTGGCCTTTAAGGTTTCTTTTTCTTTCTTCGCGGTTGTCTTCTCCTGACAGCGTGGAAACGCGTTATCACAGCGTTTCCCCTTCGGGCGAAGTTGGTGGTGAACCACCCCAAACCGTAACCGTTACAGCTAAAAGCAGGGTCACATGTGGCATCTTCGCACTTTGCAACTGGCATGCTGAAGTAGACATGGAATAACTTTAGGCATCCAGATTTTTTTTAGCCGGATAATATAGGTATTTTTTGGCTATCGTCGGCTATATCATCCCCTGTTTTGTTGCTTGACCTCCCAAGCTTAATTTCTTAGTCCCCCACATTTGGGTCTAAAAGTGGGGGAGAACCCGAGTACGACCCCGGAATGGCAATACCCAAGGGGCGAATTAATGCTAATAACCCATACATAGTGAGATTGATACCCACTGATACTTGAGCCTACAATCCGTTTCCCCTAATATTTCAACATCCCTCCTAGAAAAGTTGGTTGATCTGGTCTCTTATTGGCTCTGCTCATTTGTGTTGCGTATGGGCCAATATTACCTCCGGCTTAGTTGCTAAAACCCCCCGAGTGGTTCATCGTAAAAAAAGTTGTTCTGGGTGGCTTACAACCCTGGTTCTAGCTGTACTAATCCCGGAATCCCTATTACTAAAACCTCCCTAAACAAGAAAAACTACCCCAGATTCCCAGATTATTCTTTTTCGGGAAATTTCAGATTGGTCAATTTGACTTTTACTTGATCCCCTTTGGAAAACAATTTAAAAATCAAGGTCCATTTGAAGGTTCTATCCCCTTAATAATAAAAACTAGTTAACCCCAAGGTGTTTTTTTATTAGGGTCCGATCGTTAAAATCGAAAAATTCAGTTTTTTTTTTTAAGGTTTTAAATTTAGAAATTTATTATTGGGGGAATGCTTCGAAATCCAATTTTTGGCAATATTTTAATTATATTATAAAAGGGAAATTAATTGATTTTGAAATCATGTTTTTTAGTTTTTTTAAGGTTTTAAATGTATTATTAGGGGAAAGCTTCTCCCCCGAATATTAAATACCTCCTAATAATCAAAATTACCCCTAGGTTTTATTATTTGGAGGGCGACGTTTAATATTAGGGTGAAGGGATTACCCCCATTAACTCCACTAACTTCGGTTGTAAACTACTCATTAAAATAAACCACCAAATATTAAAAGGATAAACATATTGATTATTTTCCTCTATAGATTTCCCAATTCTGTCATCATTACCATCCCCCATTTTTGTGGTTTCAACCTCCAAATGCCACATGTTCCGCACCTCGCTCTTCACTGCGGCGCTGCCGCGGCCGAAGCGATTTTCCACCACTTGACATTGCAACGTCACGTCTTCTTCACCTGGCAGCAGCTAGGAGATGGGAGATTCCATCCTCAAGTTAGACATGTTCATATGGTTTCCATAGTTTGTTGGCTATACATATTACCCTCTGGTTATTTAACATAGCCATGGAAAATCACCATTTTTAATGGGAAAATCCACTATATAAATGGGCCATTTTCCATGGCTATGTTAAATAACCAGAGGGCAACATATGTTGTTTCTGTATTTTGTTTATATAGTTTCCATATAGTCCATACAACACCAACGTCCGTGACTCACGGTGGCTCACTCCTTCCCAAGCACCTTCCCACAGCCCAGGGCATTTTGGGGGCCTGCCACGTCCCAAATGGTTTCGCCCTCCTTGAGGTGACGGCCCAACAAGAAGCGCGTCCACCAGAGCCTTGAAATCAGGTGGCTGGAACCAGAAAAAATAGGCATCTAGCAGGGTTGCTGCCAACACCCCAGGTACGTTTGGGGCGTAAATCTGGCAAATATAGAGGGAACATATAGTAAAATGACTCATTTACCCCCCAAAAGTGGCTATCGTGTATCTACAATGGGTTGGAGCAAACATGTCTAGAGCTGATTTATGATAGGTTTCTGTTGGTTTGTAGCTACAATGCTGAGATTGAGATTTATGGTCGATATATATGTAGTTGTGGTTGGATACAACCAGTTGATGCTGCAGCTGCGGGGTTAAACATGGGAATTGTCCAGCCATTCAGTGGAAATCTAACCAATGACTTACTGGTGCGAAACGTAGGGAATGGATGGGTTGCTGGGGGTTGCTGGG
>Ga0126342_10009610_pt1 | contig 17332 bp, 18 predicted proteins | sample Cyp1metagenome_FD_92528 | JGI IMG/M metagenome (GOLD analysis project Ga0126342, IMG submission 92528) | Coral microbial communities from Lord Howe Island, Old Settlement Bay, Australia - Cyphastrea 1 metagenome | ecosystem: Host-associated > Invertebrates > Cnidaria > Coral ... | reverse complement strand
ATATATATATATATACATTGTGCACTCTGCTGGGTGTATGTTGCACCTCACACTCCTCTAGCATCCTTTAGCTACTTTGGCTAGGTAACCAGCCCTTGGTGCCAACACCTCCGAAGACACTACAAGAGACCACAGCTGCAAAGTTGGAAAAACTACAGAAGCTTCGGGAAGCGGTCAAGACTTTGGTGAATCTAAAGCACTTGCAGGAAGTGAAGAAGAAGCATGCAGATCTCACAGCATGTTCCTAGGATAATTTATGTTTTTCATGTCGCACAGCTGCTTGCTGAATGGTCCCAGGGTTTATGAATATTAGAGAGAGAGAGAGAGAGCACACATGTGTCAAGCCATGCGTACATGACCTGCCATATCCTGCAATCTTAGGTCCTGACAATGCCGACACCCAGCCTTTGATGCCAGAGGAAACACCTGAGGAGCCTTCCCCTTCCTCAACCGTGGATGTTGGAATGGAGTGGGAGGACCATGGGAAAAGGAATGGGATTGCCGAAGCCCAGTTAGAAGTTGACAAAGCTAGAACTATGTACTTTCAAGCTGCAAAGGCAGAAGAAAAAGCAGAGCAAGCAAAAGTCTCCAAGAAACAACTTGAGAAAAAGGCAGCACTCGACAAAGCATGCAGCACAGCCAACACAGAATCCAGCACAGCCGACCCAAAAAACACGTCACTGCAGGTGCACAACAAGTGGGCCACGAGGCATGATCTCAAATTGCAGAGCAAGCCAGGGACTGCACACGCAGACCATGAGCAAGACAGCAAGAACGACCCACCAAAGCCAGAGTCATTTGGACACACAGCCTTCCTTAGCCCAGATGAGCAATGCCCGCCGAAAAAGCGAGGTCGCAAGCCAAAGGAAAGCACTGCAACTGGTGGTTCCAAGGGTTCCAAGGTTGATGAGGGTGAGAGTTCCAAAACAAAGACAAGGGGAAGATCTAGGGTACGTAAGTCAAAGGTTGACAAAGCAGCAGATGAGGAGAATGAAGCCCCGCCAACGAAAAGGCCCAGGAAAAAATCAACTGCAGGGAAGGATGCAGGCAGTGTCAAGAAAGCACCCAAGAGAGTTAGCTTGCCTGAAGGTTCTCCAAGCGATGAGTCTCCAACCACTGCAAAGAAAGACAGCCCTGCAAGCAGGATGTGCGAGTATCTACGAGAAGCAAAGAAAGCAAGACTAGCACGAATGGATGCAGATGAAACTCCCCAGCATGAGGAATCAGGAGATGGCACGAAAACCAAGAAGACCCGCAAGAGCAGAAAGGCTGCAGATGTGACTCCCTGCGATGAGAAACCCAAGAAAACCCGCAAGAGCCGAAAGGCTGCAGATGAGATTCCCCGCGATGAGAAACCCAAGAAAACCCGCAAGAGCCGAAAGGCTGCAGATGAGATTGCCCGCGATGAGAAACCCAAGAACACCCGCAAGAGCCGAAAGACCGACAAGCCCGAGAATGCCCCAACAAAGGTTCGAAAGACAGGAGCCGCCAAGACCAGGAAAGAAAAACCTGACAACAAACCTGCAAAGAAGACCACGTACAGTGCTGAGAAAAAGGCAGAACTGAGCCGAAAGTCAAGTGCCTACCATGTTGCGTTCAAGCACACAGAAGGGACAGAGGAGGAGAAACGTGCAGCAGCAAGGAAGGTACTCTAGCTGCACAGAGTCAATATAAGAAAAGCATGCACCACGCTGCACACTCATGCATATATGTTCACACGTGCTACATAGATGTTTCCCAACTCTTGTTTTCCCATCATCTGAGGCATACAAGGAAACGAAGTGATTCCTTTTCCATGTGCAATGGGGTTCTTTGAGAGCGCGGTACAACGCCAACATGATGCGCCGGGACTTTAGCTGTCTCCCATCGCTTGTCCAGTGCTGCTGTGTTTCAGATCGACGCAGATTAGACTGACAAGTATTTGTACAATCTTGGGGTTTGGGTGGCAAGTTAGATCACAACCTGGTGGCATGCGAAGAAGAAAAAATGACAATTGCGTATAATTATTTTTTGTGGTTTCAAGGGCATCTTAATCACTGCAACATGCAACTGCCTAGAGGGCCTACTACTGCTCCCACGCAGGTACTGATGCCACTCTTCGAGCGCTTTGCTTCCAGGGCTGCGTCGTCAAGTGCAGCTGGCTAGTTAGTTACTCTGGGCCCCTGGTGAACTGGTATGGTTTGAATACTAGGGTTTAAATACTCTGGTGGATATGTGAAAGGAGGTAAACGTATTCCATGGAACAATTTAAAAAATGCGACCGATATGATTTTTCCAAATCCCTTCACTCCTCCAGACCGGCATCTGCAGCTGGTTCGGTTCAGAGACTCCTGGTGCCAAAGGGCAGCTTCAGAGTGGTGCAATGGGGGTGAAGCGGAAGGAGAGTGTTATCTTCAACCTAGCCCATATGGGCGCGCCAAAGGTGCCCTTGGTTAATAGCAAAAATATAGTGTGTATCCGTGTGTCATATTCATGCCCGGCACCCCGGACCCCACACATACTATTGCCACTATTGCAGGTACTGCTGGGAATTATTTTACTCTTGGGCTTCACCAAGGGTGTAGACATCAACGATATGTCGTTCACCATGGTGGAGTACTTCTCGGGAAAAGGCAATGTTGCTGGAATGTTCAAAAAGGACCCCAATCACAGAGTGGCTACGTTTGAGCTGAAAGATTCTAAAGCTATGGATATGAACTCTTCAGCGGGATTTGCGCTCCTTCCCATGCATGTACGTACGTATTACCTTCTGTACACATGTACTTGCGTCAAATATGTATGCTTTACCTTTAGCAACACCCTTTGGTCCACTAAGGTTAGCTTTGCTGCTGGCACTGCAGTCAGCACCTGGTGCCTTGCATTTGCTAGCGCCGGTCTGCTCATCTTGGACACGAATTTCCCGGGGGTCTTCATGGCGAACCTGTATCAATGTTTTTGGTGACCTCTCCAAAGAATTTGTCACTTCAGCATTTCTGATGATGTCAAGGTAGGGTGTGATTGTTTTTAGGAACGAAAGTGACCATCCCACCAGATTTGTGTGTGTTGTCATTTTTTCCTTTGTGCAGGGTGACGCTCCTCATGTTAGTGAGCATCGCTGTTCATGCTGTTCCCCTATGCGAGCAGCCAAGCGGTTCTGACGACGTGTTCCCACACCACCCAAGATTTGCTTGGCTTTGCAACCGTGTTGCGATCGCAACTTTTCTACAATAGGTACCTAGACATGTTGCCTGTACTTACGAGTATGTACAAAAGTGGCTGTCTCATTGCCAAGGTATTTCGTAACAGCTTTTGGATGGCCCACCACGGAAGCAAGAGTCCAAAAAGAACAACAGTTTGGAGTACTAGAAAGATTGTGGTTGCCAAATTGGTTCCTACCTCAGACGGTTTGGTCTCCGAGTGAATCCCTACTCATAATTTCACACTGCCCCTTGCAGCCTGCGTGAGGACAAAGGAACCCTGACCAAGAAGACCAAGCAAAAACGATGCACTCTGAAGACCACACGCTTGCTTCTTAGGCTTTTATGTAGAGCTAGGTGAACAGTGAACAGGTGCTGTTGGAACTTTCTAATCGTATGGGATGACTTTAAGGCAAATATTTGAAGAAAGATGGGACGTTCGGCTTTTGTGGCAGCGCCACATTGAAGCAAACACAGTCTAGACCTAAGTTTTCCCAACCCATGGTTGTCAATTCTCCTCCCTTTGTGGCTCTAAGGGAATATCCGAAAGGACTGGGGAAAGCATTGGTGCGACTTTGGCGAGACAACAAAATCATGAAAACCCCATCACCTTGTTTGAGGCAGAAAAGAGATTTAAACACATTCCATTCAGAGAAATTTTTATTTGAATCACTTCCCATGGGTGATGTCTGGTCCGATGCAAAACTTGCTGACTGTTACTTCTACCTCTACAAGAACAAAGAGCTATCGATTCCACCGGATTGGGTGGAGATAATGCGCAAATTCACAAATGAGTTGAAGCAGGTGCCTAGACTGGCGTTAGGGGGAGGTGTATGGAAAACATGCTTTTGCTAGCTATTTGATTTGTGTGCCTGCTTGGTGTCTCCCATTCCAAGGTGCAGCAACCCGATCCTTTTGGCCTGGAGGAGGAGTGCCTTTGGCTGAATAACAGGGTTTCTCATTCCATCTCAAAGCCTCTTTTGGGATTACTACGCTGGTGTTTTGGGTAAAAGATGTCTGAGCTTTTGCGCCCAAGGTGATCTACATTCTGTGAGGGTGCTTAATTCTGAATTTGGCTGGACCAACTAGCGCAATTTGTGCTTAGAGGCATTGGCCCGTTCGCAATACATGTGGCACTGGTCCAAACATTTTTTTTGGGATAAAGTCAAAAAAAAAAACAACTAACTTTACCCGCAAAAAACCCGCAAAAATCGATCAAAAACACGCAAAAAAACATCAAAAACCCGCAAATCCAGAAAAGTCGTTTTTTGGGTTTTCTGGAATGTGCCACGTGACTTAGAAATCCCATGCAAGACAGCTGAGAACTGAAAAAAATGTTATAGGGCATTGTTTTGCCCCTTGTGACATGATTCCCATACACAAGAAATGCTTTCATCATGGGCATGACTACCAGTTGTATCCATTGATTACCAAAAAAAAACATTTGGCTCATTTAGGATCTTCTTAGGCCAGCCCGTTCTTGACTTGATGTCTACATCAGATAAGACATCACGGGCAACGCTCAACGAAGGGTTGGGCTTAGCAGTTGACATGAAGTCCTCGGCTACTGGTGATGTGATCGACCTCCAGATAGCTGTACCTTGGCTGGGCATGACTGGATGTCTCGAAGAAAATATCTATTATAGAGGGCAATGATATTGTTTGGCACCATATCTATAAATAGTTTCTATAGATGCCAAAGATCCATAGCCATCCATAAACCACTCAATCATGTGAAATACCCCCCAACTGATGAAGTTTCTAGATGGCTATCTTATTCTTTAAAGGCAGCCTTTTGGTTCATTGCAAGGCAGCTTTGCGCGAAGTCCAAGCTCTTCAAGCGGATCTTGGGTATATCTCTGGAGGGTCTCCAGGGCAAGGGGCAAGTGGCTTGGTATTTCAATATAATTGCACCTGATCAAGAAACTGTATATGGATTGTATGATCAACTTCCCTGTTTAGTAAATACGATCCAAATAGATGATCAACTTAGGTGAACTATTCCAACAGCCTGTGCTTGCAAGTGGTGGTCTGTTTGCACCTGGTCACCCCCCAGATCATGTGTTGAGCCCCGATGGAGATGCTCGACGGTCTGCCTACCAGGTCAAAAGGAACCCTCCTCTCTCTGCAACAATGGTTCTTGGGGATGATACCCCTGTTTCCCCAGAACAGCCAGATGGTGTTGGGGATGGGACTCACTCCCACAGCAATGGGTTTCCAAATGAGACCCCACCACCAGATGCCAAGTACGTGGATGATACCTTGCCAGACGATGAGTCCGAGTTGCCACCGGAGTCTGAAGATGCCCAAGCACCACCACCACCAGCTCCTGAGAGAGCAGCTGGCAGGCCACTGCCAACCCCCCCGGGAGCGCCAAAGCGGTTTGTGGATGAGGATGGAAAATCAATGTATCAAAATGGGCTTTACTGGAAGTTACTCAGCATGCATGTGCATATATGTCTCAAACGCATAATATATCAATAATATCGATCGAACCACTGAGACTGCTGAGGCTTAAAAGGTATTGTGCCCCGAAGCAGGGTCAATCCCCGGCAAGTCAAGCGGTCTTGGATATGTTCAAGGACAAAGAAAAACGTGCCTTGGCAATACTATGTTATCATATGTTCAGCCGGTATTTCATCTCTTCCATCCCATTTCCGAACATTTAGGTGACAGGCTTGCAGAGATCTTACACCAGGAAGGGTCCTTTGGGGCTATGGAAGTGAAGGTTAAGCAAGTGGTGTCGCAGGAGGAAACCGATAAAACACTCGGAGGGTGGCACACAGAGATCAGTTTGGAGAAACTGGGATGGAAAGAGCCGCAGCCTTAAACCACCACATGACCTACATATTATGCGGCAGGTGCAGGAAACAAATACCCCATTTCATACATTTTTTTCTGTCATATGCTGAGGCACATGATCGCCAATGCCAAACGTTGGGCCACCTCACGTGGCCTTACAAGAAAAAATGAAGTTCACGGTGAAGATGAATTCCGTATCCCCACAGAAGAATTGTTTACTTTTAAAAATACGAGGCAGCGGGAGGCGGAGGGGAGCGGGACCATGCAAGTGGAAGATCCAGAAGGAACACTTCTTCAATTTGGTGACATGTCAGCGCAGAGCGCAATTATGCGCCTAGGCTTATAGTTTGGGATTGTAAGTGGCTAATTCTTTTGAAGCCCCTGGACCTTCAAACTCACACCGCCCGTTGATCTAAGGCGAGGTGCGTCGTCGCAGGGCACGGCCAGCCAGATTGCAGCGCAGAGCGCAGATAATGCCAAGTTGGGAAGCCTGCCCATGGTGCAACAAAGTCAGGATCCATTTAGTTTCTTGTTCTGTTTATCGGTTTTCATATTATATTCCTTACGGGCCCCTAATCCTTCTTAAGACGATATGTAATAGCATGCATATGGAATCAAATGGATCTTCTGAAAAACATCGATCGTATATTAAAGATCCCCACCACCCATCTATATTCTATAATCCCATTTGCACTTAAAACCCTACCACCTGCATGTAATCTTGAAAACTGGTTTTGTTCAAGAATTTTCATTTCATGACTGTAACGAAACCCAGGTTATATCACCTGCTACGTGGACCAGATGGGGAAGAAGCTCGATCGGGTTGCCGAACTCCAGGACTGTTCTTTCTCTGATCTCACTAGGTTTCTACTTTATAACTCATTTTCCCTCGCCACCCTTTAGCATCAGGAACGACTGAAGACAGCTGGAACAACGAGGGCAGATGAGTTTCTCTTTAGCATTCAAAAGGTTTGTCAAAACTGAACATCTGAATCACAATCAACATTCTTATACAGCTCTACTGCCCCACTACTATATGAACGGTACTAAGGATGGTGAAGGAAATTCAAACCCAAAGGGATGGCTACAAGCGAGTCTACGACCAGCTTCTTAAGTTCCAAGAGGACACATGTGCCATGGATGCTCCATCGGTTTCTTGGTTTAGATCCCTCATGATCAACATTCAGGGTGGTCCCAAACCTTAAAAGAAAGTTGGCACCTGGCCACTTAAGGATGTTGAGAAGAAGAAGCTGAGGGGCCTTTTTATCGAATGCACCAAGATGGATGTTCGTGTCAACAACATCATGTCCAGGGCGAGGCTATATTGTTTTAAGTTGTGAAACAAGTGTATAGGAGAACAGCTATTGATTTATGCATTTTTCCCCGAGCTCCACAAGAGAAGCTTTGAACATGTTCCGGCAGGTCCTTGAAAGTCTCCAAGCCGAAAGCCAAAGCGAAAGCGGTTGCAAAACCTGAGCCGAAGCCAAAGACTGCTTCAAAGAGTGCTTCAAAGAAGCGCAAGTCAGGGGGTGAATCTGCACCCTCAGCACCAGCTGCAGCTGGCGGGTCAGACACGCCTACCGCTCCGTCTAAGAAGAGAAAGGTCAAGAAGACCAAGTAGTTTTTGTGCTGTTTTGCGTTGTTGGCCCATGTGACAAATCCATGGGTGAGATATGATAAAGTGAGCTGTCAATTTGGGTTTGGCACCAAGCCACAGAGGTGTGCTGTAGTGTCTTTCGACGCTAGCGCATTCAGGCTTGCTTACGTGCTGAGATATGTGAACTCTGGGGACTACAGCTGCGATGGATGAAAAAACAATTGCAATTCCTGAGGTTTTCAATGGACCCCAAAATCTAAGGGCTGAGAACCCTCAATCATAGTGGGGTTCTTTATTTCTCTGTGTCCATACATCCCTGCCAGCCAGGTAACTATGTACGTGCGCACATCACACCAATGGTTGGAGGACTGCTTTGGCGGGAATGGTACGCTTTCAGCTTCAGTAATCTTCAACAACTAGTAGCGGCCACATGTTGCCGGAAGGAGACCCTTTTGCAAAAGAAGATTTGCAACAAGATGATGAACAAGCTTTGGAAATATTGGATGACTACTTTGCAGGTGTTACTTGATTTAAGAGGATCTCTTTTGTGCCTAAGCTACATAAAGCCATCTATGCCGCAGCCCAGGCAGAATCAGCAAAGCGAACTGCTCGAATTGCACAGATTGCTTTGGGGTCACGTCACAATAGAAGAAACTTAGTGTGCAAAAGTGATCAATCTTGTAAGTTGTAAACGTTGCAAATTTCAAACACCAGCTCTAGAATCACAAAACCTGGTGGATCCAACATTTTCAAATCCTGAGGAAGTTCAAATTTTAAGATTACCACCGGCCACGCTTAGCCAAGGAGCTGGTGAGTTGTTGCTTCGCATTGCTTCGACAGGGCGGACCAAGACCAACGTGGACCGCAACCTTCGGCGTTGCATCCACAAAGCTGGGGTCACTATGCCAGTGGACTTTGTTCTTGTACCAACAACTGTTCAAATCTTGAAGCCTAAATTGAGGATCGACAATGTTTTTTGGCCAACTTTGTCAATGAAAAGCTGGGTGTCTGTCCTAGCGGAATCATGCCCTCAAGTTCTACTTGGCGGTTTCCGGCTTGAGGAATCTGAAAAGTGGAGAAACCTATTTGGATGGTTCTGGGATCGGTTTGAGGGAGTTGATAGGGGCCATCCCATCTATGAGTTTGGCTGCGACCGCACATGCTGTATCCCAATCATGGTGCATGGAGATGAGGGACGAGGCCTGAGGTCCCAAGCATTTATGGTAGAGTCATGGCAATTTGTCATCTCTCACTTGGGTCCCTTCACTACAAACACATCTGGGCACCTTGGTTAAAATAGTGGTATCTCTTAACTTTGCACATGGGCATGTTTATCAATGTTTGGGGTATCTGTGTGTTAAGTACTTGGGGGCCACCCGCTACCTTGCATATGAGGCATTCTTTCACATCCCGGCTGTTGTTTACCTGCATATCGTCCAAACTCTTTGATGGTGAAAAAACACTACGAGATCTCAACGATGAATTTGCCAAGCAACTTCGCTCCATGTTCTTTGAAGGGGTGCAGGTGCCCTGTTTATTTGTGGGGTCATGCACCTAAGTTTTTGACATATGTTAGTAGCCAACCCCCTGAGCCAAGACACTCCGAAGGCGGGCAACCATGTCATCCGGCTGATCTGGATTGCGACAAAAGGCGATTGGCCATTTCTTCGCAAAGTACCTTGGACAACAGGGCTTTACTGGACTGTCGCATGTTCCATGTTTATTCACCATACGCGCTAGCGGCTAGCAAGTGAATTTGTTTTGAGGCATGTTCACTATTTACCGGCTTTACCAGCCTTCGCATTTGTCATCTCTGCAGTGGACAGGAGCCAACCCATGTTATGTTTGCCCAATTCCAAAGTTAGCTTACTATCTTAAGTCTATATTTGCCTCTCCCCGCAGGACTGGTGGAGATATGATTCTGATGCACCTTGGAAGTTAGCTGAAAACAGACCCGGCGAAAGTCCCTTCAAACCTGAAGGGAATCCATTTGCCATTGTCCCTGGAGGGGATTCCCCAAACCGAATCCGTCCAGATATGGTCCATACTTTCCACATTGGCTTCGGCGTTGACTTGGCCGCTAGCTTTGTGGTTTGGCTTTGCAAGTTAGGAAAGCTTGGGAGTAATGGGAGGCCACGGCAATCCTTTGATGATAAGTTGAGCCTGGCATACTCTACATTCAGGGAATATTGTCATATTCACAAACGGTTCACTGCATGCGATCACTGGTCTATGAAAAAGTTGGGCATGACTTCGAAGCTTAGCTGTGCTATATTGTGCTATTTGTTTTTAGTGGTGCATACTGTTTTTCTCCTAAAACCCCCTATATAGATAGGTAGGACATAATTAATCCATATGGCATATGTTTACATATTGTCTTCCCCAAGTCTGTGGGTCTAAGGACAAATGATTTCCCTACAAGTCTTGGTGGAAAAGGTCACGATACAGGGGTTGTGTGCAGGTGGCTGGATTCATTCCTGCGCAGCATCGCTTCTTGGTAACATTGCTGAAAACCCTTCCATACATATTATAAACGTTTATACTATGATATATCATATATGTTGCCTGAGAAAGTCTGTAGCTCAGGATTGTGACACCGAAATCTTGAAGCTGATGAGATTCACCATCTCTCGTGTCAACTTGGTATTTGATGTGCTGTATGAGTGTGGAATCTTCATCCCTCGTGCAGAATCTATCAAAGCTGTGGAAGCTGGATTTGATGCATGTGCCATCTGTCTGCAACAATTGCGCTATGAATTTATATGTTTATGCACCATATCAGCTGGGTAAAATTTTGTTAAGTGTTCATCTGAGGTGGGCTATGCACAATTGGCAGTGATGTCGCATGAGCAAGGTCAAAAACTTTTTAGGTTGAGACCAAAAGTTCATATGTGGTACGAGATTTTCCTGCAAATGGACTGCGAAAGTCCATTTTCTCTCTCACCTTTGGCTACATGCACATGGACAGATGAAGATTTTATTGGAAGAGTAAGTCGAGTTTCCCGATCGGCTCATGGAGCTGTTGTTTCAGTGCGGTGTATGTCGAAATGCTTGGGGCTTTACCAAAGCCAGTTCCGCAAGACCTTCAACTGCAGACTAGGTGCCAGAACAAAAATGATCGCCGCCATTCTTGGTCTTGATGGGCTGGATGTAGTTGTGAGCACTTGCTCGCTGGGAAATGGGATGAAATACCTAAAACCACTAAAACCACTAAAGGGCTAACTTCACTAAAAAATTCTCGGAAAAAGATCCTTCAGGAAAGTATATTAATATACCACTAATGGATCGTTCATAATGTGGATATTACCCTCCAGTAAATTAACCTAGACCCTGCCAGAAAATTGGCTATTTTCAGGGGTCTAATGTGAATTTGCCAGAGGTAACCACGAATGAAGTCACCCCACGGCGTATCGTGCCTGCTCCGCTGGCAAGGCTCCGCCAGGCCCTCCTCAGCTGCCTCCGCGCGCGACGCAGCACCTGCGTCGCGCGGCGGCGCCAGCGCGGATGGCGGACGCCTGGCGGGGCACTGCTTCCCAGCCAACATAGTTGCTTGTCCCATCTGGGCAGAACATGGCAAAACTTCTCCATCCCCAAAAATTAAAATGAGTGATTCAATAATGTGTCACACTAAACCTGACCAAACAATTGCTCCAATACATCCAAAGACTTGACCGTCGACCCATCCCATATGCTTTCACTCCTCATGCTTTCCGCACCTTTGGCTGCACCATAGGGGCCCCTGATGTTCCAAGCCAGGGCCGGCCACCTTTTCCGAAAATCGGAGAGCTTAAGCTCAGCAGAAGACACCAAGCAGCAGCGTTCAAAGGTGAACATCTCATCAAAACATTCCGGAGGACCTCGGAAATCCACTTTGCTGATGCTTTCTGAAGCTGGATCCTCTCCAAATCCCCAATCATCACCAACCATTGATGCCCCCACCAAACAAATATTGATTTCATCAGTATGGTTTCGCAACATCCATTCTACGTCATCTGCATTTGTGACAACACATCTCTCAACCTACCATTCTCCCGGTCTTCCGCAACCCACGTTCCGTTCAGCGCCAGAAAACGTGAGAAACAACAGCTGCTGAAGGAGAAACCGTCCTGAGCAGATGAAAACGGCAAAGTGGGCAGGTAGTCATTTGCGCACGGTCCCAAATTCAGGAGGAACATTTAGTATATTTTTTCCAGTTCATCAACATTGGCCAAACTCCATCAACAATCATCCATCATCAATCTTCATCAACATTCATCAAGATCCACAACACCACACCAACCTTCCCAAGCTTCTGACCAACATCCAGCATCCAGTTGCATAGTCACAGCTCACTTTGTCGCAGTCTCCACCGTACCACGGCTGGAAATTCAGCCTTTCACAGTTGGTACCGTGGCTCCATCGGTGCCAACATGGCAAGGTTTCGCTCACGCCCACGCCGGGCCGGTGATGTGCACAGAGACTTTCGGGCATAGCCTTGATACCCTCCGGTCATCTGGCTGGAAATCCCAAGACCTTTTGATGTCCAGATGATTCTCCAAACGAGATTGCCAAATCGGATTAGTAATTTGAGGTGTCTTTTCTTCCATTTCCAACAAGTCGCCAAATAAGATTCGATACATCAGAAAGTAAACCCACTAATATCCCATTTTCTCCATATACCTATTAATATACGCGTATATATATGCCATGGTGTTTGGATGTGTTTGGAATGTATATATAGGAAATCATTTTTTTCCCCATATCCCAATTTTCTCAAGATTTCCTCACCATTTCTTTTTTTGGTCGCCCAGGTCACCGGGCTCGGCAACAACGCTCGGCCAGCCTGGAGCTTTCCAGCTGGGTTACAGAGTAACACAGATGAAAAAAATCAGGTGTCAATAAAGACTAAAGACCTATAATGGGCATATACATATAATCATACATACATATATGTATTATATATATATATATTACATATGCATATATGTGATTATATATGTATGTATGTATGTGTACTGATGTACTGTATGTACCGTGATATCTCATTCATCCACCTGCTTGGCCACCACGAGCTGGTCTTCCTGGTGCCACCACCTGGGCTGTGATCTATGGGAAAATCACATTTTTCTAAGGGGTAAATGATGGTACCCTCTGGTAAACTAACATAACTATGGAAAATCACCATTTTCAATGGGAAAATCCACTATAAATGGCAATTTTCAATAGCTACGTTAAATTACCAGAGGGTAGATGATCTATAAATGGGCCATGAACAATCATGAACATATATCTATAGCAAACATTAGCAAACTCTGGTCATGTTCATTATTGTTCATTTCTACATATGGTAATTATTTTCATCCATTTTCCATATGTTCCATAGCAAACTGTGAAATTTACCCAGAGATACCCAGAGGGTATGTGGAAAAAAATGGAAACAACCATGAAAACCTGTGATTTTTTTGAGGACTGTCAAATTGTCAAGGGGATCTGGACAGCTATTATAGTACAAAATCTGCTAACACCTCCTCGGGCATGGGATGCCTCAGGTCCCGGCAATGCTGGCGAACCAGGAACCACCACGAACTGGATCTGTTGCGGAGCTTTCATGGGACAAGTGGGCTGCTAAATATTCACTACTCAATTCCCTGAAGCTGTGGAAAGTGCAAAACCATGCAAAACCAGCATGTGGCTGTGGCGCAAAAAAATCCAATGGTGTGCATCTGATTCATTTGTCCCTTGCAGCTTGCATCTACTATTCCTCTCCGTTCGATTTCTCTCCGTTCGATTTATTCCTAACAAACATCTCCTCCTTGTGTCTCTCGAAACAAGACTCCTCTCCAATGAAGGGAAAATTCTGTCTCCAGCGCGTACATGCCAGCACCCTGAAAAGGTTATCGAGTTACTTTCCCCAGGAATGACCACTGGGACTTTCGTTCATTGGTTCAACTTACTGTCAGCTGGTACCTGCTTAGTAGCTTCACCCAAACAATATAAATCAACCTGGAGTCTCATGGTCTGTTCTGGGCCTGCAGCTGGATTTCATCTGCAGCGGATGGGGCTTCAACCTGAAATTGAGAGGTGGCAAAGCAAAATGGTCAGCCCAAGCTGCTGTAGGAATGAATCATATGGAATCATCTCATCTTGGATGTTTGCAACGTGTATGATTCCCAAGCAAAACGATCAAGAGATTCGAGACCAGCCCGGGAAGAAAGATCTCAGAGTTGCTGAAATTTGGGGAGATTCGCGAACCACCCAAGTATACATAATAACCTTACTACCAACCAAGGAACACTAGCATAAAGTTTGCATATGTTTGCATGTTGGTCGCAGAACATTTCCAACCGGGGAAAACGACCAGCACCAGTTTCACCCAGAAACCACACATTTCTGGGTGGTGTCTTTCTCCACGATGTGAAAGTCCAACCTGAATGCATGACTCAGCGTTAAATTGCTGAGAATCATCCCTAGCCCCAGAAGAGAGAATGGTTTAGCGGGGTCCCTGTCATGTAAGGATGGGAAGTGAATGTTCGAGCCACCAGCAAGCCATTAAGCAATCTTCCAACCTCTCTCACCCCGCTTTTACCTCCGAACCGCCTTGTGCACTTTCGAAGTGAAGCTAAAATGTGCACACAAACAAAGCAGATCACTTCTTAAGTCTCAGATCTATCCATTGTGAATCATGAAACAAAAGGCAAAAACAAACGCCCATCAATGGCCCATAAACATATCTGGTTGGTGGTTTCAACCCCTCTGAAAAATATTAGTCAGTTGGGATGAGTATTCCCAATATATGGAAAAAATGTTCCAAACCACCAACCAGATATTTATATATATATATATATTATTTTTTTTCGAACGTTCCGCCCCACCCCAGCTGCCTGGAACCTTTGCTGGTCACCTCTTCGACCTTCAGCCACCTGGGCACTGCGGCCGGCCAGGTTGGCGGCAGCGGCCTGCCTTTTATAACATTGCGATCTGAAAATGTGGGAAAGCATGGGAAAGCCAGGCTTTTATATGCTTTTATAACATTCATTGGTTTTCAACTGTCATATCAATCAATACAAATCATTAACAAAAGCATAACGACCATAACGTCTGCTTCGAGGTGTAGAAACAAATGGTACACTTAGGCTACAGGTCTGCTTTCATTATTCGATTTTCCGTTCTTTGCGCACATGAGTCATATCCTTCCAATATCTTCCAATTATATAACCCCATGTGGGACCCTAACAGGTCCGAAACCAGGCAGCCACTGAGAGTCTCTGCTGTTGGAGTTCCACCACCTGCTACGGATTTCCATGGATTTCCATGGATTTCCAGGGTGGAACCAAACTCAGGTCCCGCAAAGGCACATCATATTGACCATGAGTGTCAATGACAACATGTCACATCTATAATGCCTATAGCTGCTCAGTCATTTCTGCAATATTCTGCATGTGTTGGGGGAGAGAGCATGGCTACACATGGAAGGGTAGGCCAGGGCATCGGGAAAAGTTGAGCAAGAAGTGCCAAGTGTGTGCAGCATCCAACAGCAAGCGGCTTAGAACCATGGTCAAAAGCCAGTCACACAGTGGCATGCCGCTAACGCTATTGCTGGTTCGCATCGGTTAGCTGTGGCATATCTAGCTACTGTTCTTGGGATGTACTTCCAACTGGGTATTGGTCAAGAAATTAGGACATCAATGGGCCAGAACAAACATGTTTTTTGTGGGATCTAGAAAATTCATGACAATTCTAGAAATCTACGGTATAGAATCCAATCATCTAATCTAAACCCATCCATTTTGAGGGTTTGATAACTTTGATTCACAGCCACCCGATCCCCCAGCGCCTGCGTCGCCTCCCGGGACCCAGAGAACTGCAACTGGAAATTGCCACGCAAGGTCCTTCCCTGGAACTCTGAAAATGATGTGCGAATCGAGGTCACTGGGGTTGGCGTCCTGAGAATTGCAGTCTTTAATAGGTCTTAGCATTGTCTTAACATCTCTTAACTAGAATGAACTATAATGAACTATAATGTGGGGAATTATGTGCAGTCTGTGGTTTTGGAGCCTGATTTTGAAACACACCTGAATAGGATATACACCATGACCCATGTAATCCCATGTGACGCCCACACCTCGAAGTCCACCACGAAAATCAGGTCCTCAACAGGGGCGATATGGGGAAATGATATTGCAATATTTTACACATGAATATGCATATAGACCTCCGAGAGAGAGAGAGATGTATATATATATAAGTTTGATAGATATTGATGGGAGCAATAAATTGCATGTAAAATGGTGTAAATGGATGTCTCAGCTATATTACTGTACGTCCTACACCAATCATAGGGACAAAGCAAATGCGCTGCAACTACAATCGAATACTATGCGGCAGGTCACCCAATGACTCCATTTCAACCCTATGCCTACCAAATATCTGGCTGCTACTCACCGTGGGCATCAACATGTCAAAGTGATGCCAACCCCTTGCATATTTCTAGAATGTTTCACGACTCATTCTTCCAATTTGCGGAAGTGCTTGTATCAAATCAGAAGTCACGCTCGACCACATGTCAACTTGTGTCCTTTAGTGAACTTTAGTGTCTGAAAATTGGAAGCCCTGAAATTTCACGGCCCTAAGGTTGCCCACTGCTCAGCAAGCCGCTCAAACCGTGACATCCGGAAAGCATTGAGGCCCAGGCAGTTACGTGCATGGCCTGACGACATGCCTCAGCGCCAGCAGAATTAATGAGTCATAAATCTCCTCACCGTGACCTAAAGGGAGCACTTGCATTTGGACATTTTGGGTGGACTGTCTTCATACATATGATGAAAAACCTACCATTGAATAAATGCTTGGTTCATGAATATCAAAGGTACCATTCGGTACCGTGTTGCATTAAAATCAGCACTGTTTCCACCTGACACACACACACACACCCTCAGTCTACACATCATGACCATCCAGGAAGCTAACACACAAATGGATGGAACATCCAAAGCTAACACAGATACTCAAAATCGGCCATTTGCAGATCACATCCGGACAGAAAAACCATGGAATTCCATAGCTTTTTGTAATGTATACTCGAGGGTGCTATGCATGACTGTCCCATGGTCATCCGCAGAATGGTCGTGGAACATATACCCCTCCGTAAACTGGTAAACTAACATAGTTTGCTGGAAACTCTAGCATGTGAACATATTTGCATTTGCAAACTGAATATTTCTCTCAGTCATGTTTGATGGAACCCCCTACAGTATGTAGCCTTTTCTTTTGCTTGCATGTCAACAAGACTGCAAACAGGACCTGGAAACCTAGGACGCATGTAGCAGTCACAAACAAACAATACACATTCAGCAAACGCACTATGTATAATCTATGTGTACCATGCCCTCCTCTAATATTAAATTTAAGTGCACGCTATGGCACCCCCAAAATGAACTTCATGAAATAAACAACATTAAAAACATACCCAATATATTCCAACAATTATATTTCAAATCATGGTTATTTGATGTCGGTGAGATCTCACGGACACAACCCCTGAGTACCGGTCTCACGAACATCCTCTGGCTCCAAATCTTTGGAGGACATGCGACTTGAGACCTACTGTACCAAAGACATCACCTTTAATAATCCTTGAATCCATTTTATAAAAAAGTGCTTGAACGACCTTGAGACTTGCGTTTTGATCACCTCGAGTTACCTTGAATCAAATTTTATCGCTAGAACCCAGCTGCAATTGAATGATATTGAATGCATGTGATTTGCATAAAGGTTTCCT
>Ga0126342_10009609_pt1 | contig 17332 bp, 17 predicted proteins | sample Cyp1metagenome_FD_92528 | JGI IMG/M metagenome (GOLD analysis project Ga0126342, IMG submission 92528) | Coral microbial communities from Lord Howe Island, Old Settlement Bay, Australia - Cyphastrea 1 metagenome | ecosystem: Host-associated > Invertebrates > Cnidaria > Coral ... | reverse complement strand
CAAAAAGTAAGACCATAGCCGAGGGAACCTTGCCCAAGATCATAGTTGAGAGCGCGTGTGGACATATGAACGTAGGAACGAAATAAACCCAAAAGGTCCTCTCCACATATATATATATAAATAGACTATATATATATAGACTATATATATATAAATAGACTATATATATATATATTACTATACATATATATATATATATATGTACAAGCTTTCCCCAGGGTTCTAGGATTGGCAGTGTTATATAGGGCTTCAAATCAATGTACTGTCGTACTTCCGCCAACTCATATACCACTGGTGTTTTCAGGGTCAAATTGTTAGTTGAGGGGATGGTAAATAGAATCTCCTGGAGGGGGGTGTTTTCAAACATGTTTGGATGTTGATATATGTATATATATATATCTGGTTGGTGGTTTCAAACATGAATTTTATTTTCCATCATATATGGGATGTCATCCTTCCCATTGACTCAGATTTTTCAAGATGGTTTTTTAACCACCAAACAGTTATACATCATGACATAACCATGGAAAATCACCATTTTTAATCGGTAAATCCACTATAAATGTCCATTTTCAATAGCTATACATTGCAGGGTTTCTTAAACGAGAGTTTCTCCGGGGAAACCAATCCGAGAGTTTCTCCGCGCCACTCGAAACCCACCAATCCACCGCACCGAGATTGTAGCGGCTATGTCTCGCAGACCCAGGAATCTATATACCCTCTGGTAAACTAACATAACTATGGGAAATCACCATTTTTAATGGGTAAATCCACTATTAATGGTGATTTTCAATAGCTATGTTAAATTACCAGAGGGTACCATGTTTGGTATAATGTGATATCCTCTGGAAAACCCATAGGAAAACATAGGAAAATGGGAAAACATAGGAAAACCCATAGGAAAATGGAGGTTTACCCAACCTGGTAAACGTTTACAGAAAACGAACTGGAAAGATCCACCATGCTATTCATGGGAAAACTCACTATTTCGACTGGGCCATGTTCAATAGCGAACTGTTAGTTTACCAGAGGGTATCCTATATGATCTTCGATACTTGTGAAATTCTTACCATTATGTACATCCATCAACGTTGCCAGTAAGTTCAGATGTTTTTTTCAGAAGCGATATACGGCTTATATTGAGCCACACGTCCGCAGCAGCGCACAAAAAAAGCTGGTTACTTATGTTATCTTATATCAATTTGGGGGTTTGGCGATTTCTGTTCAGAAGTAGATTCATGGAAAATCCATTACACTATGCCATATACCATTCCTTTTTTATGGTAGTATATGTACCATATACCATCCCATTAATGTTGTTAGACCAGATCCCCAGCGTTTGCAGACGGCTTTCCCAGCTAGGCAAATTCCCAGCTAGACCTTTGGGGGATAGCCCTGACTTCGCCATTTTTTTTGGATCCCCTGACTGATGATCAGCCTGATGTGTGGGTGAACATGTGGCGTGTAAAAAGATAACAAAAACACCACTTTTATCGTTTTTGTTGAGATTGATAATATCATATAATATCTTATATCAGGATCAGGTGACAAAAATCAGTATAATTAATTAGTAAACTCGATTGGAATATAAATGAGTAATTATGGTCCACATGTTTTCATATATCCCAATGACAATGTTTATGAATATTCAGTTATAGAATTATTGATGGGTTAATTGGGTTGTATAGCATCCAAGTATATCATCAATCCCTATTTATGAACTCCAATTGGTTCATCTCCATTATCACCGAGTTATGATAGCATTGATATGATGAAATCCAGTTATATCATCAATTATGATCACATATCCCCATTTTTTTATCCAGTTATAATCCAGTTATACCATCAATCCCCATTAATCGCCTCACTGTTTTCATGGTTGAACTGCAGCCGACATCTCGACGAGCCGAGGCATGTTGCATCTTATTCCGTCCATCGTCGCGGTGTGTCTTTTCCACTCCTCCGTCACGTTTTTGAGCGCTTTGGTGGCGTTCCCGATGAACCTCGTGTGGCTCTACAGCGCAGGAAAAAATCAGGGAAATGGATGGAAATGGACGCTGGGATTCAGGGGATTTAAGCGAAGCTCGTTTTTGGTTTTCTCTGTTTTGATTTGGAAATAACATGCCCAACTCAAGCTTGAAAACTTTGTCTGACTGTGTCGAAGATTGGCCGTGGTGCTGTAAAAGTCCCTGAGGGTTGTTATTTGTGGTTACTGGGTTCTTCACACCAATGGAACTGCAATAGAACGTGATGATGTGATAGAAAATAGAGATGCCATCAATATACCTGCCAATCACTTCAGTAGGCAATTTGTTCATACTTTTCCACGGATCTCCAGCCTTTTCCTATTGGAAACTTCTTGAGGACACGACAAGTGAAATAAGTGGTTCTTCCCTGCAGCACGGCATGGGACTGCTGTGTCATATTTGAATGATTGAATCGATGTATATATATACACTATGTGCCATGTAGTTGTTTTTTCTATGGGATTGAATGGTTGAGGATGTGTTGCAATTGATGTTTGTATACAACGTGCGAAGCATATGGCGGACTGTGCGAATCATGTGTGTATCCCAGCTGTAGGCTGGTAAAGTCGTCTTTTCTGATCAGCACCTGTTCCCCTCTGAGTGAAAGCTGCAAGTTCAGAAGGCTAGAAAGTTGTAAAGTGGAGATCCTCACGGGTACCCCCTCAATCCGGTTACCCTGCAAGAGACATTTTGGGATCAGAGTTCATGATGACTAAGACTGGTTGAAGATGTTGATAATTAGGGTTAACCATCATGAAGAATTTGTAATGATCATGCTAAAGATAGGATCTGCTTGATAGATGCTATACTAACCCTTTCGTCAGCCATGATTTTGACACGTCTGACTCCCTGCAGGAGCACGTTCACTGGAGGCCATGGCGAGTTTTTTGCATCTTCTAATTATGATCTTTTCAGATCGTCGTCGTCGTAGTCGTCGTCCTCCGCAGCTCCTCCACATGATCATCATCACCATCACCATCATGATCATGATCATGATGATGATGATGATGATGATCATCATTTTAATAATAACAACAATAATAATAATAATCATCATCATCACAATCATCACAATCATTGTCACAAGTCGAAATCGCAAGTCGAAATCGCAAGTCATAAGTTAGACGTCGTCAACCATAGTGATCTTGATGATCACCATCTTCATAATGATAATGACATATGGTGAAGGATATTGATGATGATCATCAGCATTTTGATTATATCATCCATATCCTGATGATGTCATTTATCCTGATGTTTAATAATTGACATATAATGATCATGATGATCATGATGCAATGCTGCCCAATGTTTATATTGGCATGTTGATTGTTGTCCGCTTGGATTTCCATTCAGCCAGTGCCGAAACATTTTTCAATGGCAATCCGACTGGGGCGACTGGGTGAGCCAACAAAAAATGGTCATCGAACCATTCAAAACTGGGCTTTACCATGGTTTACCTAGATGGCTATGGATCAATCCCTAGAGATACCATTTATAGGGATGAACATCCATTTGCCAGCTATTTTGGTGTTCACCATGGGTATAGGGTTTTGACCCATATCCAGATAGGTAAGTAGATCCATAACTAGCTTAACTGGATATATCTACAGTCAGATGGGTTCATAGGGTACGCTCCCCTCCCCACAAAGCAAAACATGACCAGTCCGTTTGCAGTTTGAAGAGTTTGAATTCTTGAATTGACCCATAATTTTATACCAGCCCCGAAAGAATCAAAGAGATAGACAACTATATAGTGTCCTATCATTTTGTCGATTTTGTGTTTACATTTGTTCACTATATCATACTATATCCATCTAGTTCATACTATATCCATCTGAAAATCCTGGTGGTTCTACCCTTTTTTCGGGGGGTCCCTGTTTTTGGTCGGTCCAAGTTTTACAGCACCTGGGGTCGCGAGGCCACCAACGAGCTCTATGGAGTGGAGCCGCACCTCGCTAGCGGCACGTTGCACTTTGTCTACGGCAGCCACTGGCTGGTCTGCACAGGTGCCGAGCCTGTGGAGCGTCTCTTTTGGTGAGTTGAACATGGATTACCCTCTGGTAATTTAACAGTTTGCTATTGAAAATTGCTATTTATAGTGGATTTTCCCACTAAAAATGGTGTTTTTCCATAGCTATGTTAGTTTACCAGAGGGTATATATGGTTATTGATGGTTATTAATATTTAATATAATCTATAATCAACTATTCAATGAATAGGTAAATCAACTATAATCATAACTGGTTGGTGGTTTGTTTTTTTTGTTCCATATATTGGGAATGTCATCATCCCAACTGACGAACTCCATCATTTTTCAGAGGGGTAGGTCAACCACCAACCAGAAGATATATGTCTAGAAATATGGGGATGTGGATCGAACGGATGACTGAACTTCACAAAAGTGGGAATTCGGGGCTGTTTCTCTATTGTGATTTGATAAACTACTGGGCTGAGCCGTTTCTTTCAAAATCTGGCAAGAGCTTTTCCCATCTGGTTTCTGGAGCGAAGAGACGTAGCCACTGGTTATTTAACAGTTTGCGAAGTGGAAGCCGTGGCCCATAAAAATAGATGATTTAATTTATGATGATTTACCGATTCAAAATGGTGATTTTTCCATCGCTATTTTGACATAACCAGAGGGTAGTAATAAAAAAGATAGGATGGTCCAATCGAAAACCTGTGGCAATGGTGCGTCGAAACCAAACTAGTAACTTTTTTTTGTTCCCATGTCATCCCAAAACTCTACATGATGCCTACAGGAAAATATAAAATCCTACCATCAGTTCAGAAACACTGGCGCCAGAAGGCTTGGGAGATACTTCTGGATGACCATCCTCATAGCTGGTGTTTGCCACAATTTGTGTCGTGTTTTTCCGCAAGCATAAAGGATCCCGAAGCACGATGGGCTAATCAGATAGCAAGGTGTGTCTGAAAATGGTGGTTTGTACAGCGAAAATGGTGTCAATAGCCACCGGAATCACTGGAATTTGGGGCACCCTATCAGACAAATCCATATTAGGTGTTTGATGCAGAGATGGTGTCATTTAAAATGCCACGGCACGGCTGTTTCTCAGCAAGGATGGCTTAGGACCAGGTGCCCTGACAAGTGGAAGAAAGTTGGATCCCCCTACATATCTCAGTGATTGAGAATGGAAAGCAACTCTTTTCATCCTTCCTTCTTAGCATTCATAGCATACGCGTTCATGTCCCCTGGTTTCATTTTCTTATTTTCTTCACTCATCCTGTCTCAACCACCGCAGTTTCCTGGTTGATATCCCGCCATTTCTTTCAAGTTTGGGAATGGTCTATGTGAATATGACACTTGTATTAACTCAGCAGTTATATAACTAAGCTTATGGCCCTGGGATGAATACTATTTCAGCATTCAGCATTCCTGGACCATCGACAGGAAGCCCCGCTTAAATTTGATGAGAACCATCATTTCTTGATGCTTCCTGTCATGGTTATCAACTCCATCAGTTGGGATATAATCATATTATAATCCCTATAACATCCTATAACTACAGTTCTAATATCCATTTTTACCCTCTGGTAATTTAACGTAGCTATTGAAAATGACCATAGAAATAGTGGATTTTCCCATTAATAGCATGGTGATTTTCCATAGCAAACTGTTAAATTACCAGAGGGTATCTGGAACTGCACTTCCAAGAAACTCTGAAAATACACCCGGTTGCGGCAGGTGTTGCGGCCTGGTGTGCCATTGACGAAGGCGCCTTGTTGCGGTGTCATTTCCCGGTGTGCAAATGACGGGCCCGACGGGCGAAAAAATGGCTTTGTGTACATGGTTTTGAATTGGGTTACCCTCTGGTAATTTAACATAGCTATTGCAAATGGCCCAGTCGAAATAGTGGATTTACCCATTAATAGCATGGTGATTTTCCATATAGTTAATGCGGATAATGCGGGAAACCTGCCAGTTTTTCAACTACCATGACTGGGGATGGTTGAAATCGCAGCCATCAAAATGGTACTGGGGCATGGCTTTTTCGATGGTTTTTCGAAGCAACCTCTGACCTGGCCATAGCCATCATAGCCATGATCCTGTTCGTTTTTTTTTCATCCCGGAAGGATTGTTGATTTCAGGTGTGTGAATTCCCCTGAGTTGCTGGGATCATCTGAGAGATGTGGGTTTCATGGACTCAGACAGACGAAGCTGGATTCATGGCCCCGAGGTACTGCTTGGACATAGCTTCATGGTGTAAGCCAAGCAGGCAAGGCCGCAAGGCAAATGGTGCCCTGGGATGCCCTGGGTCTTTAATGAGATCCTGTGATTGTTGCTTTCCGTGAAATTGGTCTTCTTGGTAGAAACATGGGCAGATGGATGGATTAGTATCCTACGTATATATGGATATATATGGTATGTGTATCAACATATCTACAACATAACAAGATGGACTTCATTTTTTGGATATAGATGGAGGCTTCCTTGTTATATGGAGGTTTTCTTTAAAATCTACAAGATGGAGGTTTCCTTCAAAATGGGGCTATCCCCAAATCATCCATTGATGGATTTTCCTGCTGGAGATCCTCCATTTTGAAACAGCTTTTTTTAGGAGCCAGCTGGGAGCTATCAACCAATTACTATGGCTTGATAAATCATGAAAAATCGACGATCACCATGGCGTTATATGAGATAGAAAGACCTAAAGATAGTGGATTTGATCATGTTTGATACTCATACAAGCTTCAGATATCTTCAGATGGTATACACATGTAGAAACTGGCAAAGCCACAAGAAAAATCGACTATGTCGCTTTGTATGGCGTGATTTTTGAGATTATGAAGATCTTTGGGATGGTATGAACATGTATAAACTGGCAATGGTGAAGAAAGTGGCGAAACAAATAGGTGATTGCAGACACTTCCCACTGCCATAGATGTCCTTTTCCCATTGGTTGGTTGATTAATAGAGGTTTCTTCAGAAACCCCCTTTAACAGCTTTGTTTGATGATACCCTCTGGTAAATAAACATAGACCCTGAAAATCACCAATTTTTAATGGAAACTAGTCTTCCAACCCCTATCTGCCAGGGTCTATGTTAATTTACCAGAGGGTAGATGGGATCAACCAGCTCCCAGCACCTCTATTTTTACCAAAAGGACATGATTTGGATCTCTGTGTGGGCAGGGGATGACATCATCCTGAGACGCCCTGCGCGCGTTTTTTCGGCATGTCCTTTTGACGCATGCTGAAACCAACAAACGCTGCACCTTAAATGATATCCCTGCGACGTGGTTGGGTATAAAACATAGTAAAACATGGCAAGTGCCAAATTGATCAATAACAATATCAGCTGATCAATCAATATCAATATGATCATATAACTGTACAGCATATAACAATTAAGAATTGATCATATCGATCATACTGCACAGCTTCAAAGCAACAATAACTCACCATTCCCACCAGAATCCGGTTGAGCGTTTGAGGTGAATCTTAGATTCACAGGAGGATTCACGAGCACATTGGCCAAAAGCGTTTCGTTTCGTGGTCACCAGATCTTTTGGGACGTTGGGAGCTGGAACATCGAAATACTGCTGAAATCGTGGTTGAAATCGTGGTGAAGTTTGAGTCAGTTGAGTCCCCCACTGATTTACGAGCAGCTCCGGAAGGAATAGTCCTTTTTGTACCCCAGCAGTACCCCATTGCTGAGAAGGTGATGAAGTTGATGATGAACTAAATTTTTCCGCTAAATCAGAGGACCTCCTCTGAGTCATCCCTAAATACTTGTAGCCAAGGTCAATGTTCAGCTGTTCTGCTGCATCGTTCCGTGAGTGACCCGCAGCTGTTCAGGGCCTGACTCGGCCCTGACTGGGCCTGACCGTGAACCCCTGGATCACTGGGATTTCACCCGTCGTTCACCCTGAGAAAAAAGAACGAGTTGACCGTAAAGGGCGACTCCGAGGAATATCAATCGCGATGCGGAAGATTCATGAAGATTCCTAGGAATGCGTAGGCTATCATAGGCTCTTATCCGATACTTATCCAGTTACAGAATAGAGATTTGTAGAACTGCCAGGGGAAAACATCAACCAATTGACTCCAATTTCACGGCTAAAAAGCCGTGAAAATGAGGGAAACACCCAGGCGGTCAATCCCATCATCATTCCTTGACCTTTACCCTCAAAGTACTCATAAAACTATAGATTTCACCACCAAGATTTCTATAAGATTCTATAACCATTAGTAGGTTCTTTGACTTTCTATAACCATTAAGGTTCTTTGACATTTAATTCATAAAACTTGTTGGTAGTCCCCAGATTTCAGAGTTCAGATAGCACCACTTCCATGATCCAATCGATGGCTTTTTAGGCGGTCATGCCCAAGGAAGCCAAGCCCAGAAAGGAGCCGCAGAACTCCCATGATGTCTTGAGGATCTAACCACCAATGGGGATACAAGGATATATTGTGAGAATGTACAAATATATATATATATATATATAATATAATATAATATAATATAACATAACATGATATAATATTTAATATACACAATATATATATAATTATGTATAATGTACACATACTCTAAAATTTGGTTGATTGATGATGAGAATGCTCCAATCGGGACAAGCCCACTTTGATCACAAGATATCACAAGCATCGTTACAAAGTCCTTCAAGATAAATGAATTCTGGCTTGATTGTAATGGCCCCACTCCCACTGGCCGACATCATCTAAGAAATTACCAGGACATTTTAGCTAGCTAACATAAATCGTCTCTTCGAATAGTGAGAACTTGTTCAGAGTCCCAACAGAAATCAGTGAAATCTCACGAAATGTTGGTACAATGTGGGAAATTTGAGGCTACAGATGATCAACATATCATATCAAGTGTTTTCATGTTGGTTCTATATCCACTTATATCACCATTTATGGCTTTGTTGGCTGATTGTCAATCATTGTCAAAATCACCCATTTCCTTTCTGAATTCCATTCAATCCCCAGTATTTTGGAGAAAAGCCACTCTTCTATCCCATTACCCTCTGGTAATTTAACGTAGCTATTGAAAATGGCCATTTATAGTGGATTTACCCATTAAAAATGGTGATTTTCCATAGTTACGTTAGTTTACCAGAGGCTAAATCCCTATGAACTCCCTATGAAATCTTCCAAGTCCCCACTGTCACACTGCCACCAGGACCCGCGTCGCGCCTCCCGCACTCGCGAGCCCCGCGCGGCCAAAGAAGCCGCGCGGGATGCGTCCCACGCGTCCCACGCGTCGCGCGGAGCCGGGGAGTCGGGCGGCAGAGGCTTCAGGCGAAATGTTTTTTTTTGTGGATTTTTACCAGGAAAAAAACAATAAAAAATTGTGATTCACATTGATTCACCGAAAAAATATGAGATTGCAATAATTACTAATTGATTATAGGGGGTCTTGGAATTGTGACTTCAAAATCGATTTCCACCCCACTACAAAACCATACAACATCTATCAACATCTTAAATATGGGATTCAACATGATTCAACTATACAAAATCATGGGGATATGATGGGATATTTGATTCAAAGAATCTACTAAAACATTAGCAATTCGCCAACGATGCGGTGTTTTTGTGTCAGGATCTACGAAATTGAAAGGTACTTTTGTCTTTTGGCACAGATAAAAGAAAACCGCTGGCTCAAATTTCATTACTTAAGATCTATAGTCAACTATACACGTAGAATGTCGATATACATTGTCTTCATTTTTTCATATATCTATATTTAGAAATATTCTATCAGCTGTATCATCATCTCTCCATAGTTTTCCATCTATATCATATATATATATATATCTATAATATATATATATATATATATGATATATATATATATATCTATATTATATATATATCATATATATCTATATCACACATATATATATATATATATGATATATATATATATATATATCGGATATATTCATAATATCCGATGATATCTCTATGGTTTTTCCCTGAAAACATCCGGAGGCGATGGACCTCCTTTGTGATTTGTTTGCTGGGCATTCAGGCGTTTCATGGGAAACGAAAAACCAAGCGGGCACCGGTGTGTTTGGACATGGCAAACAGCTGATGTCTTCGATTTTTAGTGTTTTTCTTTGGCAAATCTTCGATTTTTAGTGCTTTTCTTTGGCAAATTTGAGAATTGAAAGTTGATGAAATTGATAAAACAGGGATCTTGGGATCTTTTGCTGGGTAGTTTGGTATTTTGATCACCAGCGATCATTAAAGATCCAATTGTTGACAGGGCAAGATTGGCCACAGAAAGTTTGAAGACATCCAGCAGATCATGTGGATAGAAAGGGGACAGTGGCAGGAATTTAAGGCTTCAGTGACCCTCCCAAAATGGGGTCTAAACTAGTCAAACACGGCAAACAGTGGAGCAAATTCCAGTTTTCCAGAAACAACAAGTGTTTGCGTCCTCAAATCCTTTGTCATATTCTTGATGATGATGTAATTAACTATTACAGATTGTCACTAGAATTATTGACATATTACTAAATTACTATTACATACCTTTACTATATTATATGTACTATTGACTTATATCTTATTATTTATTGTATATAATTACTATGTAACTACCTGGTAAACCCTGAGATTGGAAAAAACAACTCTGTTTCCAGAAAACCTGTTTTTTTTGCAAACAGTGTAGAAAAAAGTGCTCTAGAGCACTTTTTACCGTTCGAGACTATTGTTATAATATATTCACATAACCACTGTTTTTTTTGCCAGGCCCTGGCCGTTCTCTCCCTCTGGCGCAGCGGCGACCGCCTGCCTTCCGAAACAAACCGCGCGCCGAAGGGTTCGCCGAACGAGCCGGCGCCAGAGGCGGCGCGGAGCAACGGCCAGGTGCCAGCGGTGTAGGCGAAAACATGAGGATCAAATGGAAGATCACCGGCAAAAATGGGGATTTGAGATGATTTAAGACAATTCATACAAGGATTTTATGGAAGATTTGACTAACAAATTGATTAATATGGGTTTGTCTGGAAAATATGGTGCCACCAGTTCATTATCATGATATTTTCACCACTGTATACATGAATTGTTAGGTATCTTTTGATTTTAGACACACCCATATGGATCAAATGGGATGTAATCAGCAAAACTGGTGATTTAAGAGGATTTCACGAACAAACAAAATGGGGAATGGTATGCAACCAGCAAGAATGGTGCTTCTTATTGGATCTACTGGGATATAGCTGATACAACCGACAAAAGCAACTGGCCACTGGGGATATGGTGGGATACATTGCATGGCTATTGATGAGAACCAAGAAAATGATGTTTTGGGAGTCGGATTAAGTCGGCTTCGCCCGGAAATGGGTTTCTATAAAATGTGGATCACCTACTGACATGAAGATTAAGTCAGTCATTATAGGATATAGTGGCATATAATGAAAACCATGTGAGGATGTATGGGTTTTGTTCGGACATAGGATTAAATATGAATTTAATTTGGATCTTTGGAAAAAGATACATCCATGGATTTAAATGCCACAAACATAGGTATCTCATAGATGATCATAGGGCAGATATTTTTTGTTTTCTTCATGGTCATTATCTCCTTGGTTGGCACATTCCCCATTGAGATGATGGTCGAAGAAAACCTCGAAGCCGGCAGCTCCGAAAGCGGGGCGGGGCACCTGGATGGTTTAGGCTACGATTGGACCATCCAGAAACTCAGCAAAAACAGGTATATATATATATATCCCATAGGATCCATGGTGCTGGTATATATATGCTAACATTTGGGGTATATTAATGGTAAATGTTACCATATATACCATACGTGGATCCTATGGGATATTTCAATGAACATCCAGGAACTTCCTGGACCTTCCGTTGTTTTTCTCTATTTTTTTATCTATTTGGATCGTTGGGTTAAAAATTACCATTTGGTCCCACGAAAAGTCCCACGAATTTTGCGACGCAACGCGTTGCGCCAGGTCTTTCTTGGGACTGCGCCGCCTGCAGCGCCGCCCGCCCAAAAAAAGGCACCGCTGGGGCCGGAATTTACGGGGCCTGCAGCTGAAGAAGGCGATGGGGCGATGGTGGGATGGTGGGGACAACAGAAATGGATAGAAATGGGGATTTACCCTCTGGTAAACATACCAAAAACGATTTAAACTGGCCATAGAAATAGCGGATTTACCCATTAAAAATGGTGATTTGCCATAGTTATGTTAGTTTATCAGAGGGTATAATGAGAATCTATGGAATCTATGGCTTCCCAAGGGGATTTTTTCCCAGCTGAACTTCTATGGTGGATTTAGCCGGAAATTTTCGAGGGCAGTTTGCGAAGTGGAAAATCCAAATATGTCAATATGTAATCATCCTATGAATGTTGATAAGTTGGTATATACCATCTGGTAAACTAACATATTGATGATAAGTTGGTAAATAACATAGTTGGATGATAAGTTGGCCAACAACATAGGATGATTTGGTCATATGTAGATGATGATTGGTAAATCATCCAACTGATAAGTTGGTCAATAACAAGTCGGGAATTCTTCTGTCAAGTTATATGACTTACCTAAGTCATTAGATTGCAAACTTCAATTGCTGCGATGGTTAGCTGTACTGATTGCAGAAACTTCTAAATTGAAAATGGCTGAAGTACTCCAACAATCTATGATTTATTCCTCATGATGACTCTATTCATTGATCACTTATCACTTATGGTGATTGCTCTGTTTATTGCTGAATATATATGAACAACTACATTCATGTTCCTATCATTCTTTCATCGGGCATTTCCTCTATAGCAATGAACCCATAAGGCGGAATAGGTTTAGTCCTCATGTTTGCTGGTTGTTAGATCCCTACATGGTTTGTGCTTAAGCTATATCATGCTATATCCATGGATCTAGCACCTTAAATAGAGTTAGAACTATTTGAAGATGCATAATTAAAATACATTTGATCTATTTGGATATCCTCCATAATTATGAGATTAAAGCCTCATTTACCCTTGCCAAAACATCAATTGCTGCAGAACATATATCCAAGCCTTGGAGAGTCAGACTGCGAACTCGACAGCTCGACGTTGGTTGACGGATTGGTTGATGATGGGTTCGGCGGGTTCGGAAAACCCCTCCAACCTCTTTTGGGATTATCATAGATGATCTATCTATGATCATGGATTATCATGGATTATCATCATCCATGACATGACATGGACCAGTTGTCGTTCAGAAAACCAGGTGACATTGCGGTGCTCTTGATCGCCAGTGGTCGCTCTGTGAGCAGCCTGCAGCAGACCCTAAGGTGTCGACCCCCAGCTGGGATGGGAGATCGATTTCTGGTGGTTGAGGGTAACCATCATATATCCCATTAAAATCCCATTAAAATCCCATTAAATTCCATTTAAAATACCATAAAATACCATAAAACACCATAAAATCCCATTAAATTCATAGTGGGAACTGCTGCAGCAGAGTTTCTTCAGCTGATGGAAAATCCCTAGGAAAATCCATGGGGAAAATCTGAAAAAACCATCAACCACAGAAATTTCTCTACAGTTCTTCCAACAGTTTGGTGGGTTTGGTGGAATTTTCACACCTCCAAAGATGTGATCCCAATGAACAAAAAACGCACGACGCGGTCAGTGACTCGTTTTTATGACACCTATATGCTTCATGGAGACACGTTTTTTTTTAGAGAGAACTGGGCACGATTTTGACCGGTAGATTCTCCTCATTTTCAGGATCAGAAGCGTTTTCATCAGGGGTCTGCTGAATGACTGCGTTTGGACACTTCCATATTTATGATAGTTATGGCTGTTCAACAGGAATCATCACGACTTTTCCTGATTGGTGGTTTGGAACGTTTAAAATAGTTTCTCATATAAGGGAATAATGATCCCAATTGACTTTCATGTTTTTCATAGGGGTTGGAACCACCAATCAGTTCCATTTGTGCCCCCAGTTTTCAAGATGGCAACCGAGCCATGACAGATGTGTAGAAAGTCGCAGACTACCAAGGGAGGCCCAAAGAATCCACCAACGTGAAGCTTCGTGTCAAGGTCAACAGTCCAAAGTTGCTAGAGGATACCTACAAGTCAACTAGATTCAGTCTAAGTGTCTAAGACCTGCAACACTGTAAGAGATAAGAGAATCAATCGACCAAACGATTTCCGCTAAACTGGTGGATGGTTTAAGGCATTGGATTTAGCCTCTGACTTGCCATCGTTTTTTTAAACCGGAAACAATGCAGCCCAGACTCCTATTGTTTTCATACGATTTAGTGGTAAAAGCGGCCGTTTTTCCAAGGCTTTCGCGAAGATTTCCCTTCCAAAACAATCACATCATTCCTCGGGCTGCGCAAATCTCCACCCCCAATGATCCATGGCTACAGGATGGGCCCCCCAGTCGAGCGAAGGCGTTCAGTTGCCTCAAAAAGTGGCTGAATTCTATGGTTTATGGTAGATATAACTATAGTTAAGGGGGATTATAATGGTTTATAAACCACCTTATAATTGGGGGGCCATGGGGGGCCCCATCCTGTATTAATAATCATCCCATTCCCTACAAAGCACCAGCAAGCAATCAGCCCCCAAAAAAAGGTCGCTGCTGCGTGGTTTCTCCGCCTCCTCCATTTTGGTGTCGCAAGCCGCGCCAGGCAGCGGTTTTTCATTTGTCACATGTCGCTTAGGCCTTCATATCTAGTATGAAATCTGTTATTTATGATGATAATATATATATAATTTAATATATATACGTACAGTACAATAATGATAATAATATCAATAGATAATTCTACATACATATGATTTTATCATATGTCATATGTCATCATTCAAAAATATGTGCGAATATGTTCAAATATTCTGTATATATTACTAGATATCATGGAGTTTGTTAACCGGTTCGTCAATGGATTATGGCAATGTTTTTTGGTTTAGAATCCAGTTGCTCAACATGAATAGCTAAAGTTATCCATTTACTATGTGGTTACTAGTCCAATTGCCAGCTAGTTAGTTATAATCCAGAAAGGGCAACTAGGATGGTATGCTCTTTTTTCAGCGATTGATGAAGTATCAATCCCATGGCTCATCATGCTTCATCATTCAAACCTATATAAATATATGTAGATTTGATAGAATCTCCTGTATATCTCATGTATGATAAAATCTTACACCAACTAATCTTATGTGACTCATGTATATATGACTAACCTATGATCAATCTTATACCACCTTCCGATATCTTACCATCTAGACACCATCTTTGCACCATCGCTCGTCACGCGACGCGAAAGGCGAGGCCTCGCGCGAAGCGGCCGCAGAGCTGGGCGTTGCCTGGGTGGGCCCTTCGCCCATGGCGGACTTCGCCACCTTCGATGGCGAGGCGGGTCGAACATCATGGGGTTTCCATGAATCTGGATGAATTATCATGACAAAAGGGCATCATTCCCAAATGGACGATAAACCGATAAACAAATTCAGATGAGTGACTTGTTATAATGATAACCAGATCACTTATTATTAGTGGAATTGGGAGAAACACAAAATAAAACTTCAGATTATCATTTTATAAGATTGACTCTTAATGACTAATTAGTGATTATTATAAGATTGACTATTAATAATTAGTGACTTATAAAATGGTACTATATTAGTCACTTATTATAATTATAGTACTAATAAGTCACTAATAAGTCACTAATAAGTCACTAATAAGTCACTAATAAGTCACTAATTATTAATAATTGGGAAAATTCAGATTAGTGACTTATTAGTATCTTATTACTACCTGGATCGATCGATATCATTCCCAGCAGCTCACCATGTCACCATGCAGGCGGAGCCATGGCTCCATTACGGGAGGTCTTTGGAACATGCCACTTGCAGGGCAGGGCTGAGAGGAGAGTTCTGGTTTAGCTTGGCTGAGTACTTGGCCGAAAACTGGTGAAAACTGGAATGGTTATGATAGTTACGATAATGATGTGTATTATGAATTATTATGATATATAATGATATATTATGAATTATTATGAATTATTATGATATATTTTGAACTCAATGAATCATTGAAAGATAATGAACGATAATAAAATATATTGACGTATATTCCAGTGTTTTGTTTGTGGCAGTGCTTTGTTGAACCTGCGCTGGCCGTTGACATCACTTGGGTTACTGTATATAGTCGAAACCAACAACATCCAATGCAACAGCCCAGAGATATGTTGGTATTGTTGTCCCACATGTTTCCACCTCCATATTTTTCAGTTGTATCAATGGGGTTAGTTCAAGGCAAAATCTACAGGAAAATAGCAACCCCCAAAAAAGATCAGTACAATGTCCAATCCTAAAACAGTGATAAATTGAACATATTGAACCTTGCATACCCTCTGGTAATTTAACGTAGCTATTGAAAATTACCATTAATAGTGGATTTTCCCATTAAAAATGGTGATTTTTAATAGCTATGTTAAATTACCAGAGGGTAACCTTTCCAACATCTTTCTTGGGCTTCCTAGGCTTCCTAGTGGCCACTCCAATGGCCATCCCCGGGGCCAAGGCGGCCACGAAACACTTCGCCGGACAGAGCTTTCGTTCGCTCTTCGTGGCGGAGGCCTTGGTTTCCATAGTCATGGGGGTACCCTGGGACCCTATAAATAGATGGTTTATATATATATATATACATAATATATAAATAGATGGTTGGTTTATTTCATGGAACATCCTATTTTTTAATGGATGATGATTTAGGAGTACCCCCATTTTAGGAAACCTCCATATATATATTATATATTATATATATACAATCTGGCCTTGAAACTCCACTATGAATATTGCCAATATCAATATATGTATACAATCTATATATAGCAAATTATACCCTGGGGCAAGCTAACAAAGATTTGGAAAATCCCAGCATTTTTGAATGTTGGTCATTGATCCATTTCTATGAGCCATGGCTTCCACATCGTTCACCTCAACTTCCAGATATATATACTGCATATACATATATATATATATACCATCTGGTTATTCAACATAGCCATGGAACATCACCGTTTTTTAATAGGTAAACCATCTATAAATGGGCCATGGCTTCCATGGCTATGTTAGTCATAACCAGAGGGTATATCATATTATATATACAGCATATACAGCAATCTATCATAATGTATCATGATCTATATTTCGTAGATCCCAGCCAGGAATCCTGACAATTTTCACCTCAACTGACTAGATGGTATAATATATATAATTATATTATGGTATATATCAAGGTATCTATGGTATATAATGCTATTATAATATAATATATATATAT
>Ga0126342_10009608_pt1 | contig 17333 bp, 14 predicted proteins | sample Cyp1metagenome_FD_92528 | JGI IMG/M metagenome (GOLD analysis project Ga0126342, IMG submission 92528) | Coral microbial communities from Lord Howe Island, Old Settlement Bay, Australia - Cyphastrea 1 metagenome | ecosystem: Host-associated > Invertebrates > Cnidaria > Coral ... | reverse complement strand
TCGGCGTCCCATTGGGGTTGACCTTGCTTTTGGTCAACTTATTTGACTTCCTGATCCAACGGCGTCCCAATGAGATTTGACACAATTCTGTTAAATTGGTCGACTTTAACGGTTCGGAGTAAGTGGAATGAGCCACCAAGTAGTAACTTTAGTAATATAGTATGGAAATATTGGAATGTCTATCTTGTGTTTAACTTTTGTATGATTCATCCAATGAGTTGGGTCGATCATTTTAGTAATGTATTAACCATCCAATGATTATTGTAATGAGTAGGCTACCCAATTTTTGCCCATATTAAAGTTCACAGATTTGTCCGAACCCAAGACTGGTGGTTTCAAATATTTCTTCGTGTTCAACCATACGAAAGGGATGATTGGTTGACATGGCTCATATTTTTGGGATGGGTTAAAACAGGTTAAAACCACCCAAAAGTTGAGCGTCAAAACTAAAAGATGATCTATCCGCAGATCATGTTGATAATCCCATGGAGTGTCATCCCCATGTCCCCATGAAAAACGTTCCGTTCTCTATTTTTGCACGCATCCATCTCCATGGTTAGAAGCCGTACGGTGACCAACACTAGCATCACTAGCATCACTAGCATCAGTGCCATCCCTCTGCAACCAGCGGGATTTGCCGAGATCCCTGGCCACCAGCAGTCGGAAGCTCGGTTTTGGTGAAGAACTTGGCTCTTGGATGGAAGTGCTTGGACGAGTTTCTGACACAAAAAATGGCATGACATGGGGGTGGGTCAAAACCTATTATTATCAATTCTAATGGGATGAACATCCATTTACCAGCTATTTTGGGGTTCACTAGGTGCCAGGGTTTTGACCGATAGCCATATGACATGGTCAGTTGTATCAAAGGCGATCTGACTTAGCGATTTTGGTTCAACTCGAAGCGCCTGCCTGAGTTTGTGTCGTTCGGATGATCCAATGGTCAAGTCATCTCTAGTCCCCAGGGAGGCCCCAGGTGCCTTAAATGTGGAGCTAAGTGTTGTGCGTCAACTTGGCGTGGGGGGGTGCCTTACCTTGTATAATTAGGGTCTATTTTCTCAAGACCCACCAAGTTGTTCTTTGTTGTTTTGTAAAGTGCGGTTTTGGTTTGTGCAAAGTCTGTCTTGAACAACCAAGTAAGACTGTTTCAATCACTTGAAGTTTCTGCATTGCCTTGTCTCTCAAGCCTGTGAAATGTAGACTCACATTGCTTGAGCATTTTGGAGTGTTTGGAAGTCATGCAAAATTCTTTAATTATCTATCGTTGATTTTCCCAGTAAAACATCCATTTACTTCGGGCATTTCAATCCCAGCGCCATATTTTGTCAGTCTCTTTCTGCGGTGCAGATCGCGCCATCCCAGCAATCCCCACATCCTGCAAGATTTGGAGCTACAGAATTAGTCTCGGTCCAGATTTGGCTACCAATGGACCATGAATTTCGCCAAAGCAGTGGTTTCAATGTGGGTGTGAGTCAAAATTTTTCAGACCCAGGAGACCACAGTAATTTTAGTCTATTGTGAGTGTTTTCACCCTCGAATTCTTGGGGTACTTAAATTTTGGCTCCATGTTCCATGTTCAACAATGGATATTCATGTTTTTTGCCTCTAATTCTTGGAATTTCCACATGTACATAACTTGGCCATATGGCAGTGTGTCAAAACCTTGTACCCCTGGTGAACATCAAAATAGCTGGTAAATGGATGTTCATCCCCCTAAAAATGGTATTAATAGGTATTGATCCATACCCATATGGATATGTTAACGTGTTAAGCCATTTAATGCCCATCCCGGGATGATGGCCATGGCCAATTTGGCGGCCCCCCGCGCCGTCGCGCCAAGCGTCGCTTGCGCTTGGCGCGCGACCGGTCCGGTGCACCGTAGCGGTCCGCTGGGCGCGACGGTGTCCGGGGCGAAGGCGTGGGCAATGGCGGAGAGCATGGTATTCTTTGTTTAGAGCGATCATCCTGCTTGGTAAGAATTAAAAAAGTGGTTATAAACTGTGGAACATCGTGTTTAACCTGGCTATACTGCATATACTAGTACAATTCATATAGAACCGGATTGTTCTAGATGGTTGGAGTGCCCATTTAGCAACTGGGATGCACATCCAATTATTGGAATTATACTAGCATGATTCTTCATGGTTATCAGCCTGTAGCATGCTGCTTAGCCATCCTTCATGGTCCTTCATGCTAACGAAAATGATGCCATACAATTGAAGGGGATGGATAGCTGATAGAGACTGTAGCATCCAATAGCATGGCTGAGGCTTGTTGGGATTTCACCCACTGGATGTTGTTTGTTTCTTTTTTCCGAAGGAGGCTATGGATTGATAATCAGGTTGATATGCCAAATTGTATGGGCACGTGAAGTTGATATCCAATGCAGAATCAATCCAGAATCGCATGGCTATTTGGGTTGATGTGTTGCAATTGATGTGCAATTTTGTTGATGAGACACTGATTTTCAAGGGCTTGAGTTGCCATATATATAATATATAATATATATATATATATATATAATATAATATATATATATATATTGACACTCCCCAAGAAATCTGCCTGCTTACCTGCTTCGTGTTGTCACATGTTTGACACTCGGTATACCCAAACGACAAGGTCTTCAGAGTCTTCAGAGCCTAGAGGTTTTGGGACAATCACATCACGAGGACAGCATTGTGGCTGAGTTGCCAATGAAACAGAGCTTGGATGATATTGTTCTTGAGGTATCTACTCCACTCTCTGTACAAGATGTTCAAATCGTTTTGAAGATTCGTTTCAGGAGTTTACGGAACTTTGAAGCATAGATGTTTTGGGGTTCATTTGTATTCATTTCTGCCATTGCCATTTCCAGGCACCACGGGCTCTGCAGGGGTCATGCTTCATTTCTTCAGCGATTTCTGGAGCTCTTCTAGGCTCAATGGCTTCCGTTGGGGGGAATTTTGGGTTTCGGTTTCGAAGTGCCAGGTGTATCTGGAAAATCCCAGTTATTGAGGTAGTGAACTCGTATTTCTAAGGGCAAAAAGGCCCCAGTTTCCAAATTTTCCAACCACTCCAACTTACAAAAAAGGCGGCCTGTCAAGCTGATTTATATAATTCTATTTGTTGATGGCAAAACAACAGAACAGACCATGAGTTTATGACACTTGTTCGATGTTTGGGTCTTTTCGTTTGGATGAGATATGTAGCTTACATATATTTGAATATAGCTCGAGTACCTGGATCATCATTTGAATCTTGGCCTTTCTTCTTTCAAGATGTGTTTCTGTTCTTCGATTTGCATTTTTCGACGAATGGGAGACGAAGCAACAAACGAACCATGGCCTCCTTTGTGTCCAACATGGAAAATCCATCCGTGGCCATAAATGGAGGTTCCTAGCTGGAAAAATCACACCATAAGTTAAATATATATATATAAATGGTGATATGGATTTAATGGGAAAATCACCACATGGTGATATTTTTTCGGTGGGTTTTTCATGGGAAAATCAACCATAAACGGTTGACCAGTTCAAATCCTCAGAAAATTCTCATCATATTTCAACATACCAGTATGATGTGCCTACATATTTATTTATTTGTCTAATCCATATAATTCCATATACAGTATATATATATATACATAATAGATCAGAATATATATATATATTCATAACGATTAATTCTTATATACACATATAACAACTGTAATATACATCATATATATATATATATATATGATATATGTAGATCCCCATGATAATCCCATTATCTCCTAACGAAGATACCATGCCACTTTTCTCTCTCCAGTCTCCCAGTCTCTGGGGTTGTAAAGAGGCGCGTCGAGGAAGTGGCGAAAGCAGAGGCGACTGAAAAAAAGCAGTGGCCTACATGGAATGGTGCAGGTGGCATCACAGGTGATGTCCACAGTGTATACCCTCCAGTAAATTAACATAGACCCTGCCAGATAGGGGTTAGAAGATTAGTTTCCTCTAAAAATTGGTGATTTTCAGGGTCTATGTTAATTTACAAGAGGGTAACAGTTGTGTTTTTTGCGATGTCTAACCATCACCAATTGCATTTTCAAAATGTGGTTTCACCATTGAAAAAAATGGGGTAAACCAATGAATGTCATAATTTTATGGGGATGAAATGTGGATTTATCGGGTGATGTTTGAACCATTTTCACAGAAAGATCCACGCAGCATAATTTGTTTGCTAGGTATCTATAGGTATCTATCTATAAGCTTGGTCATGGTTCCATAGCAACAAAAAAACAGAGAATTAGGATCTCTGACCAGCCACAATATCTGGGTAAACCTTAGAGATAGTTTTTCACTTTAGTATATTCTTATAAATAGGGATATATCAAGCTAGTCACCTGAAAATCGACTTTTCTAGCAGGATATGTAAGATTGGCATTGTTTCATAATCAACTTGATATTTTATTATATAATCACAATTTGTCTTTGTCAAATGTTTAGGAAACAAAATGGGCCTAAATTATTCATTTTTAATAGTGCTTCGCATTACAAACCATCCATTTGGAGATCCCGCATTTATGGCAGCCCCTATATATATAATATATATATGTATACCATAAACATCCATAAAACCTGCTATATCCGGTCACTTCTTCAGCCTCAAACATTCTCTGCCAGGCTCCGATTCTTCGCTTCCGCGGCGACCATGTCGCCTTCGGAGGCCGCATCAAACATGGGCTGATTGTTCCAGCGAACTAACCCTCCATTTCCCAGAATTTTCCAGCCATGTCTGATTCCCAGAGGATCCAGAGGCTAGTTGATTGTTGAATGAGTTGTCTTCTGATAGGTTGCTGAAGCTCCTAATTGATTTAGCGAAATCCAGGAACCGATTCCCTGGAAAAATCACCCCACATCTCTCGTTTGGGTCTGAAAAATGTTAACCCTTGGTTCAGAAAGATTCAGAAAGTATAGGCTAATATCCCCTAAGGCGCTTATACTAATTTAAACTATAATGTCTAGCGAATTTTGAGAGAAAAGTCACCTTCCAAGCCTCAAACTTGTTCGCATTTGGAACGCCAGGAGAACGTGGCGTTGGTCTTCGTCAAGCCGCACGCAGCTACACCGCAGGCAGGGGATTTGGAGAAAACTGGCCATTTGACATAGTTTGACCAATAAAAATGGGACGAGCTTCCACAGAAACGGGAGCTGAAGCAAGAAACATGAGAGGTTTCACCAACAAAAATGGTGATTCAATCAACAACAAGTAGGGATTTGACAAACCAAAATGAGGAATGCATAGCCTACCATTATGGTGGATGTTTTCACAGCAAAACTGGCATGTCATAAACATATTTAAGAGAATGCAACAGCAGAGTTCAACATGTTTTTCTGAAATTCAACATTTAGCCACTGTAAAGCCTAAACAGAACAGAACTAGATAGAACATGGATGGGATCCTTGAATCAAGGCTCGTCACCATTGTTCAATGGATCAGGTAAGTTGCCCCGCCAGGTCTTGAAACTGGTCCCGGACTTCCTTCGTGAGAAGGGCCTTGAGGCTGGGGGTTGGGGGTTGCATGGCTTTGATGCCCCAGGTTTGAAAGGAAAATCATGGGACATGACATCGGAAGATCATGCAAAAATGCTGGTAAAATCCTGGAAATTGATGGTCATCCAGGGAAAATCATGAAACATGAAGAGGACTTCCGCTGACAGGTGAGATTACCACATGGGGTCGAACTTGACATCTGCAAAAGTTGGATGGATAGAAGCAGAGATTGGCCACATTCCATGAGCCCCGCAGACAGGGCTAGGGGATGAGTTGGGTGAACTAACTCCCCCAAAGCTGAAAAACACCACGGCACCGGGGCTGCAGTTTAGATCTTAGTAGTGGTTATAGAATCTTAGAAGTTTTATAAGTTGTAGTATAAGTTATACAGGTATATACAGCTTACATAAGTTCTAAAAGTTATAAGTTAAGACTAACCATAGTATACCATAATGATAGGCTCCCCGGTCCCCGGCTTTCAAAATCCCGTCGTTATCGCAAGTCGCGCACCGCGCCGCCGCGCTGGTCCCTGGGACGGTTTCGCAGTGCCGCAGGTCCTGCGCTCTGGTAGCATTGAGTCCAGGGAGATTGAGGTGCAGCCAGATGTAACGTTGGTGATAGATGATACCCTCTGGTAAACATACAAAAAACGATGGAAAATCACCATTAATTAATGGGGAAATCCACTATGGTAATGTTTAATAGCTATGTTAAATTACCGGAGGGTAGATCATTGATGATCATTGGAATCAACTATTATAGATCGTAATATATCTATAGATGATATTGATCATAAACTATTAATTGATGATCAACTATTATTGATGATATTTGAATATATTTGATATACTGATGATATACTCATAAATGGAGGTTTCCGACAAGTCATGGGGGTACCAGTTATCATCCAGACGTCAGACCTCCAATCCAACATGGCTACGTAGCTTGGAAATTCTCGTTCACGAAAGGCAAGTATTAGTGGTAAAAAAATCTATCAAATGTCCAGCAAGCCGTTTTTTTTTGCCAGAGGGATCCAGATTCTGTTTGTGAATGATAATGACAAGGAAGGATGACATTAAACCATCGTATGTCAGTTTCAGAATCTCGCTGGTCCGATGGGTGAAAATCCCGGAAAGCTCTGGGGAAATCTGGATGGAATGACCATCAAACAGAAAAACAATGTTTTGACCCCCAGGTTACCAGGTTGGTAATTCACAATCATATGATGTCATATGATGTCATATGATTACGTTGGCAGTACAACAATCAAAGTAAGACTGATAAAACATGATTTCTAACGGTGAAAATAACGGTATTTTTAGTGTCAGTGGCTCATACTGGCGATCCCAAGGACTGGGGGACTATGACGCCCCCACAAAAAAAGATGGTCACGTAATTTTCCCTCATGTCCCAGTATGTTTTCCTGAATTTTTCCCGGTATTTTCGTAGGATATACATGGACTGGTTGGTGGTTTGGAACATGAATTTTATGACTTTCCATTCAGTTGAGAATGTCATCATCCCAACTGACGTTCACTAACTCATATTTTTCAGTGGGGTAGGTATACCATACCACCAACCAGTATTCTTTATTATTCATTAGATCAGGTATTAATCACTATTAAGCACTATAAATCACTACTAACCACTATAAAGCACTATTCACCAACCAGTGGAGCTAATCCAACGGGGTTCTAAAAATAACGGGCCAGGGCGTGGAGAGCTGCTCGCTGGGTTTTCGCCGCCAGGAGAGCGGGATCATCGATGCGCATTATGCGGCCATCGCAGCAGTTGGAATGGCCTGGGACCCCTTGGGACCCCTTGGGATCGCGCAGATCCGGCACGCAGTCGGTACGCAGTTGGTACGCTTGGTATATTCGTTTGACAAGACCAAGACAAGTTCGACTACATCAACAAGGTCTCAACAATCATTTTTATGAACATCATATATCCTCATATGATCTTGATATATCTTGATGATACTGTGGATGGAACAAATCCTGCATCACCAACCGGATGCTTGAAACCCGAACTAAATAATGGGATGTTTACCACCGTTTTCAACTGCTGCAGGATTTTGCTGGCCCATCCACAGCAAGTCAGGGTTTGTCTCAATACATGGAACATGATGGAACCCTAAACCCCCATTGATGTTGATCAACCAGCGTTTTCAACTGCAGGATTTCTTCCATCCACAGCATGTTACCCTCTGGTAATTTAACGTAGCTATTGAAAATGGCCATTTATAGTTGATTTACCCATTAAACATGGTGATTTTCCATAGTTATGTTAGTTTACCAGAGGGTACCTACCTCTGTTGTTCCAACGGTCATCAAGGCCCGGGACGTGACATCGCTGGGCCGCACGGCTGAGAGTTCGGCGGACGGTTTTGGTTTGTTTTTGCGGTGCAGGGGTCGAGTTCTTTTATCTGGTCTGGGTAAATTATAACGAGCTCACTGCGACCTCACTGGAATCATAGTTAATAAGGGAAATCATCCCCAAATGGCCTTATTTCAGGTTAGTGAATTATTATAATTCACCCAGATCTGGTGGGGATACCCCAATAGCTGGATGGTTTATAAGGGAAAATCAACATAACCATAGTATGTATAACTATACTGGACTATACTGGTTGGTGGTTTGGAACATGACTTTGATGTTTCCATATATGGGATGATCCTTCCCATCGACTAATATTTTTCAAGATGGTTAAAACCACCAACCAGTTATGGTTGATGGATGTTGATGGTTTCAAGTACTGTAAGAATCAAAGAATTGGTTAACATTTTTTGGTACAATTGGAGATGGTAATGTTATAGTATGGTTGATGACACACTACTGTACTTACTGGTTGGTTTCAAGATGTTTCAAGTAAGATATTAGTTGATTGGGGATCATCGTAACTACCCTATGGTAATTTTTCACAGGTGTCTATGGAAAATTACCATCGTTCATTGGTAAAACATCGAACTACATCGGCAATAAATGCCCTGGCTATGTTAAATTACCGGAGGGTATAACCATTGAATAGATCATACATTATCATGAGCATCAAGACACCTGAGATATTTTGTAAACCAACTGGTGGAAAGGTAGTTTCAGGTGTATCTCTTTCCATTTTGATGGTTTTCGTTGTACTGACAGTTAACCTGAGAATGCAGAATCAAAGTATCGAAGATCGGCCGTGACGTTTATATCCATGTGTGCTCCATTCAATACCACAATTCTCAGCTATGCAGTGCATTCATTTTTGCAAGTCTTCCCAGAGATATACCATGCCACCATGCATTTGACTGAGTTGATTCTCTAATGTGGACACCCTAAATTCGAGAACAAGATCCCAAAGTATTGTTGTCTTTGATTTTTCACGAACATATGAAGCTTTTGACCCTGGGCCGTGTGTATGACGACACGCACGAAAACAGGCAATCCTCCCGGGTACCAGTGTTTTTCCTGGAGCTTTCCCCAAAATACGGAGATCGCGCCAAAGTTTGGTTTTTCCTACTACTGACGATTGCCATGTGTGGTACCGTAATGGAAATCCCAAGAATTGTTTGAGGAACCCTCAACCATAGCCATGGTGAAACCCCAGTTGGAACCATTTCTTGTGTAGGGATTCTTCACTGCCGGGTTTCTGAACCATTTCTGTTTGTTTGGGGTTCCAGGGAACATCAGCCGAGGACTCGAAGAAGTGGAGGAGAAGTTCAAAGTTTATGGAAGGCTAGGTCAGCTGCGCCTGTTGTCATTGAGATGTGTTGTTTTACCCTCTGGTAAATTCACATAGACCTTGGCAGATAGGGCTTGGAAGATGAGTTTCCATCAAAACCAGGCTATTTTCATAGACTCTACGTTAATTCACCAGCGGGTAATGTCTTTGAGTTTTTCAGACAGTTTTACCCGCTGGTAAACTAACAGTTAGCTATTGTTTAAATGGCCATAGAAATGGTGGATTTACCCATTAAAAATGGTGATGTTCCATAGTTTTTTGTATGTTTACCAGAGGGTAAATGGTCATAGAAATGGCCCAGTCGAAATGGTGAGTTTTCCCATTAAAAATTGAAGGACCTGGAAGCCCAACAAACAGCGTAGATCATCTATGTCGGACCCGTGGGGTCTCCCGACCTTGGGGAAGTCCTCCGAATCCATTGGATGGTTACCATCTGGTTATGACTCACGGTTTGCCATGGAAAATGGTAAAAACCATGTTTAAGAACGGTAAACCTCTATTTCTCTGGGCCATCTATACCATGGCTATGTTAGTCATAACCAGAGGGTAAATCTATTTTTGTTGATAGATTAAATATATTAAATCCCAATTCTCATTTTTTGAAATGACGTGAAATCCCAATTCTGATAGGTTCAACTCCCAGCTCTGCTTAAAAAGCCCCGCTTAAGAAATATGTCAAACCGCCTGTGGGGACCGCGCTGCAATACGCGCCGAACACAGGACGCTCCCCGAAGCGGTGGAAGCTGGAGAAGTTTGCAGTGCTGTGACAGCCATGGAGGCGATCGAGGACCAACGATGGCGATGACTGGGTCTAATTATAAATCATCCAATGATATAGTGGATTTTCCTATGAAAAATGGTGATTTTCCATAGCTATGTTAAATTACCAGAGGGTATATGATGTATATGATGTATAACTGGTTGGTGGTTTGGAACCATGGAATTTTATGACTTTCCCATCATATTGGGAATGGCATCATCCGAACTGACGAAGTCATATTTTTCAGAGGGGTAGGTATACCACCAACCAGATAAAATATAGTATAAGGATCAATGATGATATCATTATTGATATCAGTCTTGAAAATAAATACTTTTTTCTAATTTATGAAATTTTGAATTTACTGAATAGGATATAATGATAAGACAATGGAAATTAATATTTCCCTATACGCATATTTCTTATATATAGTAATAATATAGTAAAAAATGTGATTTAATATGATTCAATGAGGTGCTACTGGGGATATCATAGAATTGGATGATGGGAAAATTTACAGGAAAGCCCTATATCATATCTGATGGTAAAAACCATGGTTTCCTGTAAATTTTCCCTTAAACCAATCCAGTGAGGATACCATGAACATTTATATAAGGAGAGAACGAAACAACTATATCCAATTCGGGTGCGTGTTATCCACAATGGGAGATCACCCATGGATGTCAATGGATGTTACATGGATCAATGGGAGTGTTTTTCTAAATACCCGACCTGGTGATGTCAACAGTTTGCTATGGTATAGATGGCCCAGTCGAAATAGTGAGTTTTCCCATGAAAATAGCATGGTGGATCTTTCCACTTCGTTATGTGGCTGTTTTCCAGAGGCTAATGGAGATGTGGCCAACAATATTACCCTCTGGTTATGACTAAAAGTTGGCCATGGTGATGGAAAATCACCATGCTATTAATAGGTGGCCCATCTAAAAAACCATCTGTTTCGATTAGGGCCATCTATACCATGGCTACGTTAGTCATAACCAGAGGATATTTGGGTCATTTGGGCTATGAAAAGCGGGTACTGTAACCATTACACGAAAACATAGACATGTTGAGCCAATGGATTTGGGGTACCCAATTTTCCAGAACCTATTTTAACAAAAAGCTGAGAAACTCTGGGTAGATCATAACGATGGTACCCTCTGGTAATTTAACGTAGCTATTGAAAATGGCCATTTATAGTGTGAAAATGGTGATTTTCCATAGCTATGTTAAATTACCAGAGGGTACCACATAGGAACATCTCCCCTACTTTACGAATGACAAATTGTGTTTGAGATCTGCCAACACCTGGTCAATCCTGGTCATCCAACTCACTCTTCCGAATTGCTAGCATCATCCATGCCTTTTACGTGATACCAGTCAGTATGAAAATGTCGCTGTGACCGATCAGAAAGACAATGACTACTATTCGGCTGGTCCAATGGATAATTGTGCCCGTATTGCCGGAGTACTGTCAACCGTCAACCTGAATGGGGTGACATCCCATGAAAAAGTATTTGTATGTACCGGTCAAGAAGCATGGTCATTCAATATTGCGTATTGAGATGCTTCTATAATGAACCCTGGCTGAGAGAGAACTCCAAGAAGTTGTTTGTTTCGTATTGGTAATTGGCAAAACCACTACATATATTATTCAAATCAAAGTTTTATGGATCCTGAATATGGGTACACTATACACATACATATACAACCATATACATACATTATACTCATTTACACTCACAATCATTTCATTCTTAACATATATATATATATATTATATAGATATGTGCGCCCTATCTATGTATTGTCATAATCTGAATATGTACGTATATATATATATATTATACATACATATCATGTACGTATCACAGAATTGGATGACGGGAAAATTTACAGGAAATCCCTATATTTGATGGTAAAAACCATGGTTTCCTGTAGATTTTCCCTTAAACCAATCCATTGAACATATGATGTCCCACTATGTAGCACGTCCTCAGCACCAGCGGACTCCGGCTGACTCCGGCTGCAGATTTTGGACGTGGATCCCTCCGAGCTCTTGCGTCGCTGCCTCGCAGCAGGCTATGAGAAACTCAGGCGCCCCCGGTGCATCCCAGGCGAAAAATGGATGGGTTATTATATATAGATATATTATTATATATAATAATGGTTATATATATATACATATATATATAATAATTAACCATTATATAATGATATATATATAATATATATATATATATATATAATAATGGCTATATATATATATATATATATCTGGGTAAATTATAACGACCTCATTGCGACCTCACTGGAATCATGGTTAATAAGGGTAATTATCCCCAAATAGCCTTAGCCTTAATTCAGGTTAGTGACATATTATAATTTACCCATATATATATATATATATCATTAAAAAAAAAACATTATATATTATATATTTATCATGGATGTGAATTATCATATAATTATATATAGATACATGATAAATTAACCATTATATAATATTATATATGTGATAATGGTTATACATCTGGGCTATAATATATATATATATATATTAATGATCACCATTACATATGGGTTATATAATGGGGAATAGTGATGACTAATGGTGATTATTCATGATTCATAATGATGATTGATGTTGGTAAAGCAATGTCATAAATCACCCATAAACATGGATAATTTTTGGGGACGGTTGATTATTGCTTTACCAACATTATATATATAGATGATTTTCCCATGTGCAGCAATAAAACGATTCATTGGGGATGGCCATTGCTGAATTTCTGGACCATTCCCCATTTGGTGTTTGGCGGTTTTCCCAACTATCTCAGGATAGTTCCGGCGGAAATTTTCCCAACTATCCCAGAAAATGTTGGGCGGTTTGCCCATCAGAAAATCCCTAAAAAGGCTTCATTTCTGATAGGATGGGGAGTTGCCAGCTACGTTTGACGCCAGAGGGCGGGATTCAAACATTTTGCCGCATGGAAGAAGCCACCAAGAGTTACCAAGCACCATTCCCTTAGCATTGGCTGAAGCAGTTGATTGATGATGGTCGTTTGCCGATTTAGGGTGCTGAATAGCCGTTTATACTTTATTTACAGGGAATAATCATAACCATGCTATAACCAATCATTTCAAGAGGTTCAAGTCCCGTGAAAACTCCACATGATGTGGCAATCCTTTCATTAAGCCTGATGCTGGGAAGATGTGGCAAGGGGTATCATGCGGTGGTGGATTTCTCCTAGGGTTCTCGATCCTTGGATGATATGAACCCGTGAAAATCACCTGGTGCAATTTTCATGACCAAACACGGGATGGAAAATTGGGTGCCAACACTACAAAAACATCGAGGATACTCATGGTTAGCCGGGTGAATGATAGATTAGTGAATGGCTTCATTCTAGCCTCCTTTACATACGTAAAAACATAGATGATTCTACCCACCATGAAAGAAATGATCATTTTCAGAACGGGAAATCATGGGTTATCCACCGTTGATGAAAGCCTTCCTTTTTGCCTGGGCGAAAGAACACGGGCCTTTACTAGCTCTATGGCTCTGGTTTGCCAACATGGTTTATATTAACACGTTTCCCCTTTTATAATCCTGCATTTACAGAAGACATGTGGATTCCCATCCTTTGGGGACTCCACTGGAAGGTCCGGCCTCTACTGCGCACGCTTGGAAGGTGGCCCGACGGGACAGCACCTTGACGGAAAGATCATGTAGGAAAAATGGCGGTTTATTGGGATTTAACCAACAAAAATGAAAAAGGGTGATGTTAATGGGATTTGTATGTATATATATATATAGATACCATGTGGTTAAAACAATGCCATAAACCACCCATTTGGGAAGGGTAAACATACCACCTATGAAAATGGTGATGACTGGGGGATAGTTTATTATTGCTTACATTATAACGAATGTAAGAGAATGTAGGAGATGTGTGTACATATGTATATGGAGATATCTAATGTGAATTAGGGGATTTAGAGATATGATTTTAGAGTGTAAATACGATACGATAAGATCAGATAGGATTAGATTGGATTGGTAGATACTGTAGATATCATTTATGGTTAGGATTGGGGGAATAATCCCATGGCTGAACAGTTCAGGTCGGGGAATGATCATATTTCATCCAGATAAATATACACATAGAGGGCAGGGCGCTTTGAGTTGTTCCTGTTTCCAGGACTTCAAGCGTTCAACCGAACCCCACTGTGGTGCTAGATCCAAGCCATTCGCCATGGTTTAGAAACTGCCCATGTCACTGGTGGTCAGAGTTGTTGCCAGAAATAGAAAGGTCTGGCAGTAAGAAGAATTTGGTGAGAATGAATCATTTGTACCCGTAAAGGTTGCCCTTTACATCCTGAAAACATCCTGAAAACATCCTGAAAACATCACAGCAGTACCCCTTTCCATCACACCAGAGTGGACCCTTCATCCTGCCATGAAGAGACCAAGGCTTTTTGTGCTCAATGGCTTCTATTCGCGGATGCGTGAGAAGCCCCTCACCGATGGAAGGGTGTGCTTGGATGTGACGGGATACCCCTTCTCCCTCCCTGCACGCTTGCGGCCTGCAGCCCAAAAGTTGGGGCATTGTCAAAAGAAAAATGCAGAACTTAGATGAAGTAGCATGGTTGTACAATAACTGGTTTGGAAATGTTTGGAACATTTTTTCCATATATTGGGAATGTCATAGTCCCAACTGACGAACTCATATTGTTCAGAGGGGTAGGTAACCATACTACCAACCAGATAATTTACATGAAAAACCAACATATCACCTGGGGCTATAGATCCGAGCCTACATCATTTGAGCAAACGAGTTAGCCATGTTATCATTTTGCAGCCTCCCTGGCAAAGATTGATCATCGTATTCCTGGCTCTTCAAATTGCAATTTCGGGAGTACACCTCATTTTCAGACACACCCAAACTATTGTGGTTGGATATTATATATATATATCATCATGATATCCCTGAAAAATAAAACACCAAATCCCTGGTGCTGGCTAAATCCAGCCAATGGCTTCCAAAAACTTCTCCTAAAATGTGATGACTCATCTGGACCTGTTGGGATGTTGGATACACCGTTGGCAGCACGGCCTGCCGACTGCCTTTCGGAGGTTTACCACGGAGGGGGTCACGGTGCATTGGTTTGTGGTCAGCTGGCATCAGTCACAGTTGCCAGCTCCTCAGCACTGCACCCTGCCCTCTGGTTATTTAACATAGCTATGGTATAGATGGTCCATAGAAATCAATGATTTTCCCAGAAACCTCCATTTATGGTTGGGATTTTCCAGCCAGCTATGTTAGTCATAACCAGATGGTACTAATATCAAATTTGGATAAATTTAAGGGATGTATATATATATATATGTATCTCCGACCTTGAGGGTCTAACTACTGTAACCTTTCCAATTATTAGCTTTTTTTTTGGAGTCCCTCCACACAAGGTCATCCTAATCATGCCATGATTTTAGGGGGTTTTATTAGATCCTCATAAATCTCCCCTGGGCTTAAAAACACATCAAACATCCCCAATTTGTATCATTTTTTTCTATATAGTGGCATTAAATCATATACATCATCAAGCATCCCCAAGTTGTTCCAATCATTTACTTGAACCATATACATCAACACATCAATCATATATATCATCAAGCATCTATATAGTGGGCTTCAAACCCAACATGTTTCGATCTAAAATCGATCATATATCATCCTCAGGCATCCATTAAAATCTTCCATCATTCAATCGATCTAAAATCGATCTAAAATCTTCCATCCCCATAGGATCCATGGTGCTGGTATATATGCTAACATAAAGGGGGTATATTGATGGAATCCATGTTACCATATATACCATACATGGATCCTATGGGATATGAACCTTGCACTTTGCTTCGTTCTTTGACCACCGTTGATGAAAGCCTTCCTTTTTGCCTATGGAAAATTACCATTTTCAATGGGTAAATCCACTATAAATGGCAATTTTCAACAGTTATTTTGACATAACCAGAGGGTAAAATCCCCAAATCCCTCCTTTCGAGGCCATGGAGCGACTTTCGTCGCCAGGTGATTGGTGCCACGAATCCCACGGCGCGGATCGGCTAGCACCGTTGCCTTAACGAAAAGTGGCTGATTTCTATGGGTTTATGGATGGTTTATGGTAGATATAACCTGATATAACCCTAGAATACTTTTTTGATATCTATAGATAACATTATAGTTTTCTAATGGGGTTTATTTCAAGCAACGTGCAACAAACAACTGGGGCACCATCCTGTGGGGGTTTATGAACTATTTTATAGTTGGAAAACATGTATAAATCCATTGTTATATATAGTGTTAGTTATTAACCATTTATAGTTGGAAAAAAAACATTGTTATAGTTATAAACCATCTATAGCTGGAAAAAATCATTCGCTATAGTTTACTATAGTTCTATTAACATGTGTAAACCATCGTTCACCAACTCATTTTTTCAGTTGTTTTTAGTTGTGTCCTGTTTTGCGGGTTTATATGAATTTTATATGCATTGCTTGAAAAAGTACACACTGGAGAAAATACGTGACACATGCATAATTATGTATAAATATACATACATATGTATATATATATATACATATGTATGTATGTATCCCATAGGATCCATGTATGGTATATATGGTAACATTTACCATCAATATACCCCCTTTATGTTAGCATATATACCAGCACCATGGATCCTATGGGATATATTCCCTTTTTGTTGGATGATGTGGAAAATCATGACATTTACCAAGCCAAAGCAAGTTTTTGACTTTTTTTCCGGGAATGAATCCCATCCCCTCTTCATAGAAAAACTAGTCCCACAAAACAATTGTTTAATAGGAAATTTACCAACTTAAATATATTTTATGGGAACACAAAATAATTGTTTAACATGTTTAATAGGATTTACACATATTTGGGAACACTAATATAACAAGGTGTTTAATATTAGCTTTGTGGGAGTTCATTGTTTCTCTTTCAACCCTAATTTTGGATTGGGAGGATTCCACACTGGAACCTGAGACTACCAACTCGTTTGTGCTGGCCAATTGCAGTTTCATCAGATGCGGATGCCTGATTACCAATGACATTCAGATACGACCCTCTGGTTACTGTATTTAACATAGCCATGGAAAATCCCCATTTTTAATAGGTAAACCATCTATTCACCCCGCTTCGCGTGGGGTGGCCGCCCACACCGCAGGTTTATTTCGGTCCGTGAGAGGGGCTAAGGGTGGTTTTCCCCCGTGGGGGCTCCCCAAGCTAAGAATTTTCACTTTCCC
>Ga0126342_10009607_pt1 | contig 17333 bp, 12 predicted proteins | sample Cyp1metagenome_FD_92528 | JGI IMG/M metagenome (GOLD analysis project Ga0126342, IMG submission 92528) | Coral microbial communities from Lord Howe Island, Old Settlement Bay, Australia - Cyphastrea 1 metagenome | ecosystem: Host-associated > Invertebrates > Cnidaria > Coral ... | reverse complement strand
TGGATTGGATTAGGTAGATAGAAAGATAGATAGATAGATAGAAAGATAAATAAATAGATATAGATAGATAGATAGATAGATCGATCGATCAATAGATAGATAGATCGATAGATAGATAGATAGATAGATGGCTAGACAGATTGATAGATAGATAGATAGATAGGTAGATAGATAGATAGGTAGATAGATAGATAGGTAGAATCATAGATAGATGGATGAATAGAAAGATCAATAGATAGATAGATAGATAGATAGATAGGTACCTAGGCAGATAGATAGACAGATAGACAGATAGATAGAGAGACAGTTTTGAGCGATAGATAGATGGAGAGATAGAGAGATAGAAAGATAGAAAGATAGATAGATAGATAGGTAGACAGATAGACAGACAGATAGACAGACAGACAGACAGACAAACAGACAGACAAACAGTCAGACAGGTAGGTAGGCAGGTACGTAGGTAGGTAGGTAGGTAGATAGATAGATAGATAGACAAACAAAGAAACACACATATAAATGGATGGATGGATGGATGGATAGATAGAAAGAATGATAGATAGATCATATATAGATGTAGGTAGGTAGATGGATAGATCTATAGATGCACACCAGAAACCAAATCATGTCAAGTGTATTCCTGAAGCCCATCACCGCCATCACCATCTTCACCACTCACCACCATATAATCGTGGGCATTTGTGGGCAAAATCCTCATTGGTCTTCTGATGTCTGTATCACTTGCCCCGGTCGTTGCTGCCAGGGTTGCCATGCTGCACATCACGATGCTGGAAACGACAAAGGAGAAACTGGTTAGGAGCTCCTGCATACATTCCTCGGAAAATGATGAGAAACTTAGGGTTCGTGGGGTTCCATGGATAACATATACCATCTGGTTGTGACTAACATAGCCATGGAAAGATCACCATTTTTAATAGGTAAACCAGGTAAACCAGGTAAACCAGGTAAACCATCTATTTCTATGGGCCATTTCCCATGGCTATGTTAAGTAACCAGAGGGTATAGTATAATGTATAACTGTAAAATGTATAAATGTGTGCATGTAAATATACACACAACAATTGAACGCCAAACAACATTGAAGATATAACATGATATACGCACGTAAAAAATGATCCATGCTGGACATCACCCTTGGATGCTGCAACTGAATCAATCTTAATTTGCCCAACATCCAAAGACAATAATCATATTTAAGTAAACTAGATGGATATCTCTAATCCTGAAGAAAACAGAAAGATCCACATTGCTTTTCTTTCGCACACTTCCAGGCTTCCATGTCTTTTGTCGGATCATGTCTCCATACCAACCAGATCCATATGGCCTTTTTTTCCCCGCACCCTTCCAGGTCATTCCCATCATGTTCCACTAATTTTCCCGTACTAGTAGCCCCCACCAGCCCGGCCCCGCCCAAGCATCTGGAAGTAATGTATCCATGGCATCCAAGTCCTGTCGCTTGGGCTAGATTTCTCAGGACGCCCGGGGTGAAAAATGGAAAACACAAATAGACACAAGAAACAAAAAAAACATCCAATTTGTACAATCATAACTTATTGTGTACATCAGTATTCAGCTACGAATGATAGGAACCTGGGTATCAGATGGCATTTGGCTCTTCCAAAATGCGGCTTCCTCTTGGAGGCCAAACTTGAGACCCCAGAAACTACCAGTGCCCAACCTCATATGGACATCGAATCCCAACAAAAGAGCCGCCTTGGGATGTGACCTTTCAATACCTTTCAAGCGTTACGCTCTCGTAATTTAACGGTTTGCTACGGTTTAAATGGCATTAGATGGCCCATTTATACATGATTTCCCTATTGTCCTACCCATTTATAAATGATTTCCCTATCATCCTATTCAAACATTGATTTTCCATAGCTTGGCTTTGGCTATGGCCGGGAACAGAAGCTGAGGCTTGTGTGTCCCAAGCAATTTGCCAACCTCCGACCACCAATACCTCTTGGGGTTGGGTCCTTGGAGAAACGATTCAGGATCCGCCCGGCAGGCACCACGTCAAAAAAGAGTGGAGCCGAGGCATTCAGTACCTGCCACCGGCGTCTGGATGGGGGGAGATGCCTAGAATCTATGGGAAAAGCATGGAAAAGCCACATGTAAATGGAATAGAAATTGGTGATTTCCTGGGATTTTATTTTTTTTTGGTGACTTCATATTTAATCCAGCTTACCTTAGATGAATATTGCGTTGTGCACCTACCATTACTTGACATAGTCAGCCGAGTTAGATGCTGAGATGTGTTGTAGTTTGGTTTGGTTTCACCTCATGCCTGGAAAAACATATTTACTGTATAAATACATTGTGGTTCACTTACGAAGGGAAACAAACACATTACAACTCTTGTGTATGTATAATGATCTGTCTAAGAAAAACATACGTAAAACGCCAATCATTACAAGTTGAACCCCATCCAAAATAAGGGGGGTAAACCGTCAACTGGTGCAGGATTTCGCACCCATCCACAGTATCCATAGCTAACTCACAGACCAGTGGCTTTCTGCAGCATGTACTGGAAGGTGCCGGAGCCAATCTTGGTCACCTCCGTTGATCATTGGATCATCCCGGAGAAGGCTGTGCACGACAACATTCCGAATAGCCATATGCTCCATAGTATCGTATATTTACCTACAAAACTGGGGCATTCATGGGGTAAATGTTGGTAAATCTTCCAGCACCATGGAGTCCATGGAGCACTTTTCTGAGCATATGGGAAAGAAACCACCAAATTAAAAGGTTAAGTTTTCGCAAGCACATTGATGTTTGCAAGCAATGGTGGGTGCAACATGGTGCAACTTTGAATGACAGGGAGATAATGACTGATCATGACAAACACACTTGGGGATGTGATGGTGGTTTAAATCACCCTGCACCGTCCCAATGAAACCTAAGGAAACCATCAACCAAATATGTGAGGATGGATGAGGATGAGTTCAGTGACCTCAGGAACCACACAAACGTGCGTGAACTATGGTGAATGGATGTTTCAACTCGTAAGCTACAGGATGTTTCAACCAAATCCCAGTTTGCTACTGGTAAAAACTAATTGGTAAATGATTAAATGCAACTCGCTGTAGTAGAAACCTCAACTTTCGTAAGTCGTTTTGAATTCCACCATCATTCCTACACATGAAATCGAAGATCGGCCATATCCAAGTTCGACAAATCACCTTTCAAACCCCCAGTTTCAGGGTTCCATGATAACTTTCGCAGCTACAAAACAGGCCTGCCAACAATAAGTTGGCTTTATAAAACCCATCACAATGTAGGCTTCTCCGAAAAAGTGAGATTACCAGGCTATGTCGCATCACATGGCTTACGCTAGACCTTGCGGACCTTGCTTAGGCGACCACAGTTTTGAGTTTTGACTTATGTGGAGCTTACGCTGACAGGTAGGACTTACAACGCTTAGGAACTGCTTACGCCAGAGCCACTGCATGGTATTTTGCAAAAGTGGTTTCTGCCACCTTACGAACCAAAGGGTTTTGCTTACGCGACCCAGTCATATGACACAACTCTTCTTTAAGTGTAGAAAGGGGCTTTCTGACAATGCTCATGCGGTTCCTCCCAGTTATAAGTTGGCTTATAACTATAATTGAACCAATTGACTATAGATATATCTACATACCATAAGTCCTAGTTATTAGACTTTTTATTTGTACCAACTTGGCTATCTTGGATTATCTTGGGGGCACCACCCCAAGTAACGATAGTGATATAATCACCATCCTAACTAATGATATATAATGCAATGATATATCTGGTATACCATAAGTCCTAGTTATTAGAGTTATATTGTAGATATACCATTAGTGATATAATGACTAATGTAAGTCCTAGATATAATAATATCATGATCATATTGTGGTTATCTCCACAAACGGCAGCGATATCATCCCCACAATCCCCCTTTCGCCACGTCACAATGCGACTGAAGACCACTGCGCGGGTGACTCCGATGACCAGCACGGCCAGAACGATGCCTCGGGTGACGACTGGGGGTCCCCCCACTGGTGACAAATTGGGGGTCCCCCATTTTAGGAAAACAGGAATTTAAATATTTACAATATCTCAAGTGAAGTTGATCATTGATGAGAATATGATGAGAATATGTCATGTTTTCTTGAAATCATGGATTGAATTAGAACATATTAGAACTATTGTTGTGGATACTTCTGTGATCGTTTGAGTCCAAATGTAAAGTAATGCACAGGGATTCAACTGTATTTAAAGATATTTAAAGTGATCATTATACTCCCGATTTCTGTACCTACACATGCGGGTAGTCTTGAAACACTACATAAAACAAAAACAACTTTAAAACACGATCTTGATGGACCCAACAAATGGCGAATCTGGATTAATTATAGTAATTCACCAGGCTGAAAAGTTCGAACAACTTGGAACTATATATTAATCAGTATGATCTGAACGTCTTCCATACCAGAACCGAATCTGGAACCCTTTCCAAAGGCAAAACTGTGACAAGCCTCTGCAGGATTTTAACCCCCGAACTGGCATGTCTCCATCAAATGGCCCATGAAAAAACAACACTTTTTTTCTCACCTGGAAACCCAATGACAGGGTTTTACTGGCTGATCTATATGAATCTATGTATGTAATTATGTTTTTATACGTGTATATATATAAATAAATATTTATACATAATATATATATATATATGTAAAAACAAAAAATGTATAATTATATACATAAAAATACTGTAAATGTCTACTGTATATATGTGTATATATATGGAATATTTACTCACTTTGCGGTCCCATCCGCAGTAGGACCCCGGAATCGGGGGATGATTGGCTGGCATCCTGTAGCTGGACCCAGTGCAGATGCCAAGATGCATCCATAGCCCGTGAGCCAGAAGACTAGATCGCTCCGTGAAATGACTTCCTGCATCTACCGAGTTTTAGCATAAGGCCGCCATGTTTTGTCAAAAACATATTCGGAATCTCGGAAGAACCAAACTCACTTTGTCTTATGGCATGCTTCCATGCATGCACTGCTTTGTTTCATGTTGTTTCCCTCTGGATGCAAATGCTCTTTCTCAATGGATACGGCAGATTGCTTGCCCACATGTCAGGTGAGCCTGTGACTGTGACTGTGATCTATCCCGACTTTGACGTTTTTCCAATTATTGTTTGGATAATATCACTATCACATTGGGAAGCTCTCGCAAACCCATGGACTTAAATATGTAATCACTTCAGAAATTCACCTCATGTTTTATCATTTTTGTATACCCCAAAACAAGTACCCTCCAGCAAACATCAGTAAACTAATATAGCTATGGCAGCTATGGAAGATTCACCATCCAAAGCAAACTGTCTCCACGACAGGATACGACATCGCAGTCCTGTTCGTCCGTCGAGGTCCAAAGGGTGACCCAAATCTCGGTAAAGGTCCGAACTGCTTCGGCTAGCAACGCCAAACAAAAGACCTGGCGCGGTGGGGCGCAGTTCCAAAAACCCTCCGGTAATCCCTTCCATCATCTTCCATCAATGGAGTGGCGTAAAAAAATAGGTGTTCCTGCAAATGTCACAGACGAAACTGTGCATTTACCCTCTGTCAACATCAACGTTTGCCATAGAACATGGCAATGTTTTTTTTTTTGGTCATGACAGGCAAAACATCTAGAAATTGGTAATTGCCCATGGCTATCTAAAATTACCAACTGAACCCAAGTGGAGGTTCCTCCACACCAAATTATCAGCTGAACTATTGATGCGTGAGAGAGAAACACAATGATGATATATAACCAGGATAACCCGATAATAAAAGCCCATAATTAAGGGGGAACAATTATGATTCATTATATATTGGGATTGGAACTTTGCCTCGTGATAGATCATTGCTATCCATTGAAGATATCTACAAAAGATGGTGTAAGCATGTGTAAGGCCTCATTTAACATGGAAATACATGGGCAATGTTGGACATATATTTACAAATCACAGGGATGTATCATTGCTATATATACATCTGCCAAGGCACAATTCCAAAGAGCACAGCGCCAACGGCGAAGCTTCCTCGAGAACTCGCGTGTTGGAAGTAGGAGGCATAGGCTGTGAAGCTCAACACCTGCCGATATCAACGCTGTGAAGATTGGGGAATTGGTCGGGCTGAAAGCAAAAACTGTGTCATTATCCGTTTCTTAATCAATATATATATATGTATAAATTGTGCATAACTTTTGAACTTCCAAGCCTTGAGACAATCCCATGTTGGGAGCGCATGAAACAATTGAGCAATCCGCAAGAGGGTCTTGTAATCCGTAGTACCGGATCAAACACACATACACACAACAAAACTCATGAAGATTTTTTTTTAAAGATATATACCAAGATTGATTGACCCTCTAAAATATGGCCTAACATTGATTGACCACAACCACTGGTTAACATTCATTACTGGTGTTGTTCTGCCAATTCGAGGCTATGCCGGCTATGCCTTGCCCACAGCCCTAGCTTCCAGCAAACCCAATGGAAAGCCATCCCCAAAAAAATACCAGAAATGAATTTACCCGATAGAAACAGGGGATCGGTATGTTACCCTCTGGTAATGACTAACGTAGCTATTGAAAATGACCATTTATAGTGGATTTTCCCATTGAAAATGGTGATTTTCTATAGTTATGTTAGTTTACCAGAGGGTACCCATAATTTTAGTACTTTTACCAATCTTGATTGGTACGTGGAGGGTCTATGTAAATAAAGAATGGATTCTATAGAGACTCCTATAGACGATGTCTAGCTGGAAGATTATTCTTGATCTCTAGCTTCACAAACCATCCACGGATTTTGCGGACAACTCATCCCAAACCATGCGAGCGGTTCGCTTTCCTCACAATGGAACCCCCAAAAAGGGGCACATATCCAGGGTTTCTTGGTGGTACTTTAAGTGCTCAATACTATGATATGGGTCAAAATTGGGCCAAGAAATAGGATGGTTTGCAATTTCGGGAAAGCAGCTCCATGTTTAGCCCAGAACCTAGCATTTGAAAGCATTTGAATCTTATGACTTTCAGGTAAGGATTGATTGATCTGTTCCTAAACATATGGATTTTTATATGGGTAAATGATCCTTTGAAATAAGATGATAAATAAACCGGAATGTGGATAGTTGCAGTACACAGAGTTGCCCTGACATTCACCACCATTTGTGACGTCGTTTGTGACGTCGTGACCCCTCGCGCCAAGCGGCTCCCACATTGCGGTCTTCGGCAATTAGCAGGGAGCCATCCCTCTGCGCTCCATCCTTCCTCAAGCAAGTGGGGGTCCCTTCATTTGGCTTATCACTGCAGCAAGCTGGACATAGTGGATATTCAATCACCACTATTAACACCACTATTAACACCACTATTAACACCACTATGATATACTATGATATAGACAAGTCTAGACTTTAGAATCTTTAGAAATATATTCACGGGCTCTCGCACTGAACATGGAAATGTCATACTACATAATACTACTATGGTTGATAACGATTGGAACGTGCCACCCGTGGCGGGTCAAGTAAAGACCCCTACTGTATGTTCTTTTCTTAATCTGTGAAAGTGTTCCAGCACGACTGCGTTTGATGATCCCGACACATCCCCGAAACTTTGTCGCAGGTAGCCACAACCAGAAGGCTCAATAGGTTGAAGCATATTGAGATTCCCACCCTATGCTGTAGCTAGGCTCAATAGGGGTGCGACAACTTGTGGCTCATTTATCAACAACGAGTCCAACTTTTCTCCACCGCTTTTGACGTTCCTTTCCTTCTGGCCCATTTGCCCCTTTTTTTTACGGGTCTAAAAATCTAAGTTCACATATACATGTAGAACACTTCGCACTTCAGTATTCAGTTCATGTTCGATGTGATAAGTTGCTTACTGATATTATTTTACTTCTAGTTATATTCATGATATTGATAGTTCACTATTCAGTGATTTCTATCTTCGATGTGCTGAATTGTATGTCCAGGGTGATGCTGGGTATGGGTCAAAAACGGGTACCCTACAATACACTGTGTTGCACTACCATATCAACATTGATGAATAAAAATGAATGAAAGATAATGATGGGTAATGAACACATAAAATGAATAAAAAATAATGACATCAATAAAAATGAATGAAAGATAAAGAAAAATAATGAAAGATAATGAAAAGCATTGACCGTTGACCAAAATCTGCGCTCGCCAAGTATAAACTTTGACCAGTCGCATCTCTGGCCCTTCAGAAGTCGCCAAGGCAGAGAGAGCAGCCGTGATGTCTTCCTGACTTTTCACCTAAATGCTGACGCAGCCGCAGTGAATCAGCTGGACTTTGTGTTTTGTCCGCGTTAGAGTGGGGATGTACCGTGTTAGCAGTATATAAACCTATGGAAATCCCGTGAAATTCAAACATCAAACATAAAGATTCAACAAGGAAAAATATATGGGTCTAAGCAGTATGGTGTCTTCAACATAGATTTCAGACCAAGGCGTTGCACCCCGTGCACGTGAAACATTTCTTGGTTTATTATGGTGTTTTCACCCAGTATAATTCACCATGATTAAATATATATATATATATATATAAATTACATGTAAATACAGTAAATACATATATATATATATATAATATATGCATAAATTAATACATACATACAATCATACATACATACATACATATATATATATGCATATACATATATATATATACAGTATATACGTATAGCGATGGCAATGGTGCACCATCTTGCACTGGCTCAGGCTCATGGGAGCCTTCCCCTGGGGACTTTTTTGGGGCAGTGGATTCAACGGCGAAGTTTCCATCAGCTCATGCTTGAACAAGGTTAGCAAGGAAAACAAGACTCTGGTTCAAAAACATTGGCCATTTCGCATCCTCCTCCCACACAAGGTTGGAACTATCAAAAAACATGAAACCACCAAACAGCGACGGCTGGAAAACCATGGCTCCAAGGGGCTGGTACGGAACCCATGGTCTTTAGAGCCTCGCAAAGAGATGCGAAGTGCAGCGCAGTTGATTCCCCACCTAGGCCCTAGGTGGGATGCTGAGACACATCATCAACTCCCAAGTTATGTTTGTTGGTGTATTAGCCATCTAAGAACTAAAACTAGTTATACAAATTATAGTTATACAGTTATACAGTTATACAGTATATTAAGGACTAAAACTGAGGCACCGCCTCGTATAAGAATTATCCAAGACTACCACAACCATCGCAGCAAAAACGTGCTGTCGCCTGATCTCAGTGACACAAGGTGCCCCCTGATGCCTCCTGTAGCCAAGGAGATTCCGCTTGAACTTGGCTGGGAGGTCCACAAGCCTGGACCCCACCATTGCCATCAAGCACCAGCACCTCATCGCGCTGACTAAGTGACTAGGATCCCCCGGGAAAGCGGACCTGACGAAACGTTGGTATTTACATGCATTTACGGATATCTACGGCATGTTCGGCACATTTTGCGTTGAGACCATCTCAAATATCCGCCTGCTAGTCATGCCTATTCTATCTCAGCACATGGATCTGATCTTCCATGATCTTCCCTTGAAATCCACCTTTCCCTTTCCTATCTCAAGGTGACCCGGCCACTTCATGCCACTTCTGGCACCTGCTGGGCATGGAGCAGCAGCAAGGGTAGGAAGGTGTTGGCCACCACTACCTGAGTCGGAGCATGTTTAAGATGAAGCAGTGGCTGGCAACCCAGCCACCCCAATATTATACTATGAAGATTTAAGATCTTTTAAGATCTATTAAGCAGTTTTCTGCCTAGTTAAACAATCCTCACATGGATATATCTAGACAAGTATGATGTGAAATACCACCCATATGAGAGCCCGAAATGAAGAGATCCAAATCCCATTTTTCTTGGTGAAATCACCTCCCTATGGATGTTACAGGTAACTGGACTCAAATCTGCACCAAGTCACTCGGGTGCTCTCCTTCAACGCGCCCAGCAGTGCATCCTGCACCAGCGCAGTGGCCACGTGCACATCCACCGCACTCAGCACATCGTCCAACAGCACCACGTCGCTTGGCGTCATCAAACTCCGCGCCAGCGCCACGCGAGCCTCCAATGGCGGTGTATCAAAGGTGGGGGTGTCATCCGGAATTTTGTGGTGAACACGGCCGCTTAGCCATCAATCATATATGGTGATTTCAATTCATGATTAATCGATAAACCAATTCTGAAGTGAGAATTTCCATAGCCCATTTTGTTTTGTACAATATTAAATGGCCTCAATACCAAACCCCAAAACGGATAGATCCTAATGATCCTACACATTCCAATAGATCCTTCCCATCTGGCGATGAGGTCTGCGGCTGGGAGATGCTAGGACTTGCCTTCTGTCCACCGGAGATGTTGATGCCCTTCCTGCGGTTTTCAGAACATGGATGAGCCCGAACGTTAAGCAACATGACCAGGAACTCATTTTTGATATGCAAAACAACCATAAACAACTTCACTAGTATAGGCGGTATATGTGATGTGCGGAAAATGTGTGATGAAATCTACCCTAGCCAGCCACTGCCTTTGCTCTCAAGAATATTCAGGAGATGTAGAACAAAGTCTCCGTGGCATGCAAGCTTTGAGAATTGAGAAGCTTTGCTGTCTGATTCCAAGCAGGATAAGCCAATCATGATGCATTGAAACTCGTTTTTACGTCGGTTTTTGCATGCGGGGGTTTCCTGGGGGGTTACCCCAAATCATCCATTTTGATATGATTTCCATTGTAACATATTTTTTGGCTATCCCCATTTATGGTAACCCCCATATGCTGCTTGCCTCACCCTCGCACTTCCATGCACTTCCTGAATTTTCTGCCCAAGCATCGCACCAATCTCTGTCTCGTCTCCAGCAGGGAGGGACGTCAAGTCCACTGGGAGTTGTGCTGCTTCCAGGGCTGCAGAATAGTGCTCGTCCTCCCGGCAGAGGAACAAAAAACCTTTCTGGGGCGTACTGATTGCCTTCTCTTTTTTGGGTTATGTAATTTATGTTCCATGTTATAATATATATACAGTATATATATATTATAATCATGATGGTACTGGGCAAGTTGGGAGAACCCCTAGATTCCCAGTTTAAAGTGGACGGCTTCAGCCCCAGCATCAACCGTTCGGTTCAAGTCTTTCCGGAGACAACTGAGACAAGCGAAGAAACGCCCAGCCTGACGAAAGCAGCAAATGTTGTCCCTCACTGAGGAGGACAAGATCCAGGGCCTTGGGTGTTTTCAGCTTGCAACGTAATAAAATTGAGCTGATAGTTTCATACATACATACATACATTACATTACATTACATTACATTACATTACATTACATTACATACATACATACATACATTACATACATACATACATATATATATATATGTGTAGATAAATAAAGCATAATACAAAATTCGGATGTGCAATCTGCTCAAGCCCAAATCTAGCAACTTCTCCACAGTCTTTTGCATGCTTGTGGTTTTCCTGGAGGCCCTACGTAAGAGCATAAACTCAAACCATCTCAGTTCTACCAAACCACACTGTATATTCCATGGAAGGATTTTTTTTTTTCACCCAACGTTTGGCCTTAACCACAGTGTATGGAAGGAGATTGTTTCCCAATCCAGAGTTTGGCCTTCAAAGTCCCACTGAAATCATCTGAGCCATTAAAAATACCCCTATCCCATCTCATTATACTAGTTGGTTGATAGGTTTCCCAATTCTATGGGTTATCATAATCCCCAGTAAACCAGGTAGTATAAGCCCCTATAGCAATCAATTAACCAGGGTATTTTTAATGGCTCATCTGAAACCACCCAGGACCCATAGCACCGCCGGGCGTCTCTTGGCCGCTCAGCGCCTTCCGACCGCCACAGCTGACGTGGCCGCTCAACGCGGTCAGCTCGCCCAGGAGGCCGAGGACCAGGGTGGATTTGCCAGAGCCCACCGGACCTGGAGGCAGGACATAAAAATTGGGGATTTTGGATAGATTTTGATGGGTTAGAATTGGATCTAAGACTGGATTTTGATGGGTTAAGATTGGATTTTGATGGATTAAGACTGGATCAAGACTTTGCTTTTGTTGCCATCGAAAATGCTGCCCTTGCCGCCACGTGACCACAGACGATGCACAAATCTCCCGCGTTCAGAGTGAGGTTCACTGGGCCCAGGCTAAAGGAGCCACGCGCCTCGCATCGGCGTTTCCATGTTTTTTTCCAGGTGTTTTAGGTCAACATTGCTACAAGGTGGTGTCCTCCAAATGTTATGTTGGTTGTTTTGTTAATGATTTTGTTAATTACTCATCTAAATATGGTTCTAATACGTTCTAATGCCCACAATAGTTTAGTTGTAGACCAAGTAGCTAGCTATGGGGCACCGCTGGTATTTGGAATCGTGTGCAAACGACGAAGCGAAGCGAAATGACCCCAATGGAACATCTATTTTGAGGTTCAAGCATGCACAACATGGATCTTCTTTTTTGCGATCAAAGGGAAAACTAAATGGTGAAAACCTTTGGAACATTCTGGAATCTCAAAATTGCGAAAGGATATTGGCATTGGGATATAAATCTATCCAGGCTTGGGTGTTACATGCTTAACGATTGTCATTGCTCAACAACATCAAAATCTTGGCCCTGTGTGGATTAGCAGGTGTACACAACGATTGATACGCTCAACGTCCATACAAAACTGCAGAAGCGGGAAGCATAAAGATTGGAAATTCCTGACATTCAATTCATAGATTTCTCCGTGTAATCTTCACTACAAGTACTCTGACATGGAAATGTTTATGAAACCCTTGTAGTGAAAATTGATTTCCAACAAGGTTATGAAGATTGATTGTTTCCAATATTACTTGTGAAGAAAACCCTTGAATTGGATATTTTTTTCCAACAAGTAAGGTCATCTGGTTGTTGAAACTTCAACCCTTGCTTGGAAAAAAAGAAGGTCATCGGGGATCATCATCCCGCAAAAAATGGCATAGTGCATACCCTCTGGTAAACTAACATAGCTATTAAAAAATGCCATTTATAGTGAGTTTACCCATTAAAAATGGTGATTTTCCATAGTTACGATAGTTTACCAGTTGATCCTTTGGTAATACAATAACATGGCAACGGACAATCATCAAGTTATAATCATGCAATCATGTATAGATAAAATCCCATTTCAAGAACCAGCCAAGCCATGTTTAGCGCGGACACAAAGGAGGGTAATTCGATCATCATGTTCATGGTATCTCCATGATATCCAGACTATTTGGTGGTCTTGATGGTTTATATTTTTATTCCCCATATACATCTGTTATATCACTCCATCAATTTGAAACATCCATTCATCGTCCGTAAAACATTGATAGTAACCTACCCAATATAGAAGTTGGATAACATATTCATTAAATCCCATGAGCATCACTATGTTTGAGCATTCATATCCCATTAAATCCCATTCAATCACTATTAAATCCCAGAAAACTAGCCCATGAATATCCATTCATATTTCATGAAGATCCAATAAAACAAGATCCCATATGAATGTCATGAAACATCCAATTTCCAGTCGTGGTACTTCGACATCACCACCGATTCGCCTGGGTAACGGCCCTAACGGAGCTTCGTTCGAAGATGGCCTGAGGCCCAGGGCGACCCATTGACCACCAGATCTTTGGTGACTATGGATATCAATGGATTGGTTTAAGGGAAAATTTACAGGAAACCATGGTTTTTACCATTAAATATGGGGTTTTCCTGTAAAATTTCCCCTAAACCAATCCATTGAGGATGACAATGGGATGTACCCTCTGGTAATGACTAACGTAGCGACTGGAAAGATCCACCATTAAAATCATTAAAAAAATGAGACAACTCACTATTTCGACTGGGCCATGTTCAATAGCTATGTTAATTTACCAGAGGGTATCATCATGTAATTCAGAAAAACTCATCACAGGTCCCAATTTGGCCCAAAGTCATCTTGCGTTTGCAGCGTTGTTATTCTTATTATTATGTTAGTGATGTCGTTGTTTTCTCCGCAATGGTTTCAGATGTGCCAATTAGGTCAACCAATGCTACATGGGTTATAGCCATCCATCTCATTCTTGGGAATCTTTATCATTGGTTACTACCCTCCAGTAAATTAACATAGACCCTGGCAGATAGGGGTTGGAAGATTAGTTGCCATTAAAAATTGGTGATTTTCAGGGTCTATGTTTACTTATCAGAGGGTAAATTCCCATGACATGGATTGATGACGATCTCTCAATACGGCTAATCGGCAAAAAACAACCCGAATGTTGATCATCATGGCGGCTAAAAAAAAAAACTTCTACAGCGGTGAACTTGCCCATATTCTGTGCCATGGTCAAAAGTTGGATCAAATCATATGTGCCGTGGTCAAAACATGATATGTCATGGTTATCCAACATGATATAATGGGGATCATCTCTCAAGTTCCCAGCCATTCTACTTCACTATTAATGGTGGTATATGGAGGTAATTATATGGTGGCATTTGTGGTATGACCATCCCCAAGATTCTTGGCTATCATCCAATTTGAAGGTGTGTATATATATATATATATTATATTGCATATAAAGCATATAAATATATTATATATATAATGTATGTCCCAAGAAATCCCCAGAACTATCCCACCAAATCTCACGTTTAACTTCACCATGGCCATTCTATCACCGTGCTTCCCCCACGCCTCCTTCAAGATGACCTCGCCAGCCCCCACAGTCGGCTCCGGCTGGGCTTCCTGGGTATCATTTTCATGTATTTTGATGTTTGATGTTTCAAGATCACCATGCTTCTCAATGGTTTTTGTTGATGTATTTTAATGATTTTTCCCAACAAGTGTTCCATGTTCTCGACTTGCACATTTTTTTGTTCATGTGCAAGCAGAATCTGCCACGGTTCATGGCATGTTTGTCACTACATGAACACACTGTGGGACCCAGTGGGGCCCCCTGGATGGGTAAGTGGGTTGAACACCAGGCTAGGTTTGAGGTGTTTAATGGTGCGTACGAATATATGCATAGCTAGATTCAGCTAGATGGTGATTTCATCAATCTAAATCAACAAACATCAACAAAGGGGGTAGGCCACATTGTACGTGCAAGCCACCATTTGCATATCATTTTCCGAGGGTTTCCCAAAGGGTTTCCAAAAGGGTTTCCAAAAGGGTTTCCCAATTTTCTTCATGACATTCCCAGCGTCAATGAGCTGATCTTGCTGCTGGAGGAACATCTGCAGTCTCGAGCACCTCGCTGTTCGGGTGCGATAGCGGCCTAAAACATCCTGTTCAACCTAAACAAACATAATCAAACCAGAGTCCATTAGAACATGATGCAACATGTGATCAGGTTATAGAATTCTGATACAGTCTGAAGTTGTGTTTTCCGCGCAGCATGTGTACAGAACAAAACACGTCACGTCTGTATTTTCCGAAGCTACCATGGTGTTCAGTTCACCATTTCCGGAATTCAATCAATAGCTGCTGACCCAAAGTCCAGTGGCCGTAATGTCAGATTTGTTTAAACGTATATCAATGCATTGAACGGTTTAATCACACATCAAGAGCGTATCTGACTGCTCTTCCAAATACTTCCAAATATCTTAATTAATTACACACCTCGTGCCTAAAGACTGAACGGTTTCTTTAAAGAACAATTCGTCTAAACATGACACTTCAGAACGCACTTCTTTGCCTTTCCTCTATGACTATCACTTTCTTCGGGGCTCACCATCATCTAACCACCATTTCAGGTCATGTTTTGACGCCCAATCTTAAACACGACTTGTCCAACAAAAATCAAACACCTAGAGAATATATTCTTCGAAGCAACCCCACATAAATATTGCAAAGAAAAACTGGATGGTCTCAACACCCCTGAAACATATGCTCGTCCCAGAGATCATCATTGCATATCACATGTTCTATGGTTCAATATATAGCATATGTGAAAACGTCACTTCTGAACAAGAATTACACGTCCGCGACATATGAGATCTGCCTCTCTGCCTGTCTCATCCTGTGGATCTATCAGTTGGGAAACTCTGGCCCCTTGGCTCCCCTCTTAGTAAAGAATGTTCACAGAGCTGTAAAATCCTATAGATCCTTCCCTCCGAACCACGGGATGATTGAAATCCCATGAATCCCATGAAATTCCCATGGAATCCTGATAAAATTGGTGGTTAAAATGTCAAAATCCAATCAAAATCCCATGAGAATCCCATGAAATGCTATTAAATCAAATGAATCACATTAAATCCCTATTAAATCCCCATAAATCACATTAAATCCGCATAAATCCCTATAAATCCCCATAAATCACATTAAATCCCCATAAATCCCCATAAATCACATTAAGTCCCCATAAATCACATTAAGTCCCCATAAATCACATTAAGTCCCCATAAATCACATTAAATCCGCATAAATCACATTAAATCCCCATAAATCACATTAAATCCGCATAAATCCCCATAAATCCCCATAAATCAGATTAAATCCCCATAAATCACATTAAATCCGCATAAATCCCCATAAATCACATTAAATCCCCATAAAATGGTTGGTTGAAACCCCATCTCAGCGGAAGAACGAGGTGGTCAGCTCGGCGATCGCCGAGAAGGACGTGGGGAGCAGGCCTCACCAGGAGACATTTAGGGGGCAAGTGGTTGTTGCAAGGTTGTGTTATCTTTGATGGTTTATAAAAACCAGTTTATGTGTATATATATATATACATGTATGTGTGTGTGTGTTTATTTCTTGTACATATATCGGTATATAATATATAAATATATTGATATAAATAGATACATATTACATATATACATATACATAAAACGCAAAAAAATACAATAAAACATAGTTGACCTAATTATTACATATTATAAACCAACTTTGCCAGCACTCTGGGGCACCACTATTACCAGCTGATGGGACAAACCGGCAACTGACATGTAGGAAATTACCACAATCTGGGGTACCTCGAAAGAGCACAGCAGCTCACCCGAAATCACTACAAACCACCCACAGCCGCTCTCACGCATGACCCTTACAGGAATCGTGTCTGATGAAGTTGCGTATGACACAGGTGTTTGCCATCAGGAGTTGTCAGGAAGGAGCAAAGAAAGGAATGCAAAGTAAAACAAATACAGGTGGAAACAGCTTAATTAATGTTGGCACCTGATTAGTAGCATGGTACTCTATTGTGGCAAACTTTTTCCTCCTTATTCAGTAACCTGCTGTTTGGTGGGGGGGGGCCTCTATTGTGGCAAATGTTTTCCAGATTTTTTT
>Ga0126342_10009606_pt1 | contig 17334 bp, 12 predicted proteins | sample Cyp1metagenome_FD_92528 | JGI IMG/M metagenome (GOLD analysis project Ga0126342, IMG submission 92528) | Coral microbial communities from Lord Howe Island, Old Settlement Bay, Australia - Cyphastrea 1 metagenome | ecosystem: Host-associated > Invertebrates > Cnidaria > Coral ... | reverse complement strand
CAGGAGAAGCAGAAAAGCAAAAAAGCAGAAAAGGCGAGAAGCAGGAGAAGCAGAAAAGCAAAAACGCAGAAAAGCAGAGAAGCAGGAAAAGCAGGAAAAGCAGGAAAAGCAGGAAAAGCAGGAGAAGCAGGAAAAGCAGGAAAAGCAGGAAAAGCAGGAAAAGCAGAGAAGCAGGAATCCAAAAATGATTCCTAAACCTGATCAAAAAAAAAATCCTAAAATAATTAGCCCTCCATATTATAATATATTATAATCCATCAGAATATATCAGAATATATCATAATATTTTATAATATATCAGAATATATCATAATATATCATAATATATCGTAATATATTATAGTATATCAGAATATATCAGAATATATCATAATATACATACTCTTCTTGATATACACACTATTCATAATATACTTTGACGGACGGAATGCTTATCATCAAACCCTTCCTCGGAGCGATCTTCGCCGCCGAAGTAGCGCTTGCCGCTGCCTCATCCCAAGCTGGAGCCGCGTCTCGGGCAACCGGCAACGTTAACCAATGACGAAAATCCGATGGGTTTGTTGTAACAAAACTAGTCAAAAATAGTTTTCAAGCAAAAACATAAAAGAAAATCCCATGGATAAACAAATCATTTTCCCATCGACCAATATTTTTTTCCACGGCCGTTTGGGATTTAGAATCCTCAGACACAATCGGAGCGATAGGAGAACTCTCACACCAAAGTCACAGTAGGTTTCCCATTGCGAATGACCCAAATTTCTAGCATCTCCAGATTACATGATAGTTCATCCATCAATTTTCATATCCATCATTTTTTTGTTTATGTCACTGGAAGTCGCACAAATAACCTTACATTTGACCTGGTCTCCAGCTTGCCATGGCTCAGCCTTCAATTTTTACCCAAGCTGGGCCCATCTTCAAATCAGATTCAAGCCTTTCTTGTCTATTGATTTCAGAAGATTTCATTATATTTCCAATTATATTTCCCACTATATTCCCATGATATTCCCATTAAACCCCCGTTTGTTGATGTTTGTTGTCTCTTCTTTGCCTAATTTCGGAATGCAGGTCCAGCTAGTCACCCGTTCGAACATGCTATCCATTGTAGGTACATGCGGATGCTTCCTAAACTTGGAGTAGCATCCTAAATCATCCATGTGAATAGATTTTCCATTGTGAACCATCCAGCTATTGCAGCTATTGGGGATCCTTCATTTATGGAAATCCCCATGTCACAATGTGGGTACTCGGCCTTTCTTGTGGCCTTTCTTTTTCTTGGTGACCAAGGCCTCACACGTGGCAGCAGGTGGCTCGAGGCACTTTTTGATCATCCAACCACAGAATGGATATGTTCATATTCAATCCTACTGGGAAAATCATGAACAATCATCTACATGATGTAAATAATTGCAAATTGGCTGATTTTCTATTGCTATCTTGAATTACCCAAGAGTATCCATGCAGTCAGATAATTCCACCTTTTAGCTTTTGGATCCAGTCAGCTGCGCTACTATCATGCTCATGATATTTTCGGTCGTACCAGGTATCCGAGTTGCAATACATACTACATCAAAACCTAGGTCCTCCAATCACAGGTCCTCTCCGTAGTACCATGTGATCATGTGATACTGAATATTACGGGGTACCCTCTGGTAAACAAACAGTTTGCTATTGAAAATGGCCATTTATAGTGAGTTTTCCCATTAAAAATGGTGATTTTCCATAGTTATGTTAGTTTACCAGAGGGTCAGGGATTCCACAAGATCGCAGCGCAGCACACACCTCCGGATGGCCCACCAAATATCTGGCCAAGCAGGGAAGGTGCTGCGGGACGGCCTCATGACATGTCAAGCACAGCGCATTCCCCTGTCAACATATGGGGGGTTCCTGAAATGATTACATAATTATCTATTCCATTGACAATTTGTCTGTCATTATATAATTATCCATTGACGATGTTTTGTAAATGCATTTCAAATGGTTTTTGTTTTGATGACCTTATCAACAGCGCCTCAAAGCGACGAAAAACAACAGGGATTCCGTGCCTGAAATTGACCTGAAATTAACACCACAATCAAGGACTGGAACTGGACTCTTACCCGGAAAAGAAGAACATAACACCTCGGAATTTCCAGGTACATATAAATCATGATCTATTCCATCAAATCCCATTCACAAGCCATTAATAAGCCATTACGATCCGTTGGATGATCTTCGAGGTAATCCAATCTATCAACTCCAATCAGCCCAGCCCAAGCATTCGGGCCTCCAGATCTGTCTCAAAGCCAGTGAGACCTCCCACGCTCCAACAAAAACTTGGGAATTACCGTGCTTTAACACTGGAAGAGGCACCCAACACATCCCAAAACATGGGAAATCTATGGAAATGTTGGATGTGTTTCAGCACCAAAAGGGCAATGTTGACCATTTATATTGATGTTTTTGGTGTATTTCACTAGGCTGTTGGATTAAAATCTGGAGGTGCATGTTGGTGATGTGTCATTCTGTGGGTCCAATGCAAAGACCTGCTATAAGTTGCTTTATTTACTGTAAGTAGGCTGCCTCTTGGAGTTATGGTGGAAACATAAGCCAGCTTACATAAGTGAAGGCCTGTCTTGAATCTTTCACTATTTACATTAGTAGTAAGTAGGAAGACCATAGTTGGAATTGACTTAATTAATGTACTCAATTAGATACGACTAGTGCTAATAAAAAAAGGCAAGTGACAATCATATGTATATATGCTGGATGTTTATGTTTTTTTGTTTTGTTTTTCCGTAATCAAATCATCTAACAGTGCTATAAAGGGCATACGACTAGCAACAAAAACATGTGTTTCCATGAAAGTGATAGTTCTTTGTCCACTGCAAACCTTCAAATTATACATCCTGATATATCCTGTGGATATCGCTTCCCGGAAACGCGTGTAACCGCTCATCTGGCATTGACAATTTCATATCATTTGTTGGACAAACAAACATCCATTGTACATATATATATACATACCTAATCTTTAACATGGATGTGTCTTAGTTGATAGAGAACATTATGATTAACCAATAGATTTGGGGTATTTTGTTTGAATAATCTTCTGTGGACTTTTCCGTTGCCAGGTTGAATTACCAGGGAATGGGGCGGTGATATATCCGCGCTCTCGAAGGTCCTGCTTCAAGGCTGTTAAACATAAATGTGAGTATATTATACTGTTTTTTTTTGTCATTCTCCCATCTGGCACTGCTAGGAAGATACGTATAGGAAGATACAAGAAGATCCGTCGCCGGTTCATGTTTCAAGTCCTAATAATCGCTTCTCTTGCTGGAATTTGTAACAGGGATGATCTTCGGACCATTTGAGTTTTTGAAAAAGCCAACAGCAAGATGTTTTGATACATACTGAGATTCCAGTGTAGTGTTTGTCATCTTTGCCGATGCTGTGCACAAGCTGGTGATTTCGGAACTCGAGGTAAAGTTGATGTTGAATATGTTGTTGAAGGATGTTGAAGGTGGGTTGCTTCCAGGACTAGTATGTCAAGGTTTAACAGCTAACAACCATTTACATCCATTTACTGGGTTCAGCAAGACCGCCTATATTAAGCGTTCCTATACTGATTTGACTGGGACCATAGCCATTGCATTGAGAGCATGCTGTATTTTGCTGAGGATTTTCTTGGATAAGTGCCAAAACGGGTTATACTGTGGGGGACTACGACACTTATCTCTTGAGAAGAGGTCCATGAGTCAATAGTGATTTGGAGTTCGGTCCCTCTGCTTGGCTCAGGAGTTTCACCTAGATGCCTGGGATGCCTGTGATTCTTGACCCGTGCAACCGAGTTGATTGCTTCGAAACGAAGCTGCTTCCGGTGAAGCGCCCTGTTCTAAGCACAGCGGTGAATCATCTCCTTTCTCTTCTGCAATAAACACACAGTGCTTTGCGGTGAAGTATGTTGAAGTACAAAATCTCATGCACTTTCCATTTCTTCTGATTCAAAACTGCATATGCTCCGATCGGTCCGATCGGTCCATTTTTGACTCGGAATTCCATGCAACTTCCACCGGCCGAGGTGTGAGTGATCTGAGTCGTGCCCCTTTCTCAATACGAAAGGTCGCTGGAGAGAGGCACCTTCATAGCCATAGGATCCATGTATGCTATATATGGTAACATGGATCCCATCAATATACCCCCAATGTTAGCATATATAGCATACATGGATCCTATGGGATAGCAATTCCATGAACTTGTTCTTTTCTTCGGTGGTGTGTTCCAAGGCTGACTCGAGTGTGGTTCCTTCTGGCAACCAGAGCAGATCCATTTCCGGTCTAATGGCTTCTGAGTCGTGCAACTTGTAGAAAACTGAATCTTGACGGCTCATGCGCTGCACTGTGTCGATGATGTCCGAGTGTCTACACACCATGATACCACATTATGATCCCGGCCGTCAAGGAATACATCCCTGACACAAATAAGGGCGTGTACCACTATAGTAGTCTATCACCATAGAATCCCGTGTGTCTTTGTCTTTGTCTATGAATATGTACTGTGATATAGATTGATATAGATGTGTGACAAGAAGTGGGATATGTGATAAGTATTTAATAGACAATCACCTTATCATTACCACTATACATTGATATAGATTGATTAATATTATGTGACTAATGTAATTCTATGTGTGGATGTGGCTATGTGCCTAGGTGACCCACGTCGATGTACTCTCACCATGTCAAAACGGCTAGACTGCTTTCCATGATTTTGGTGGCCCTAGAGTTAAAGCCTTTGACCAGTTGTAAATTGTTATAAAATGTTATAAATGGGATGTTCATTCCATAAATGGGTTTACAATATATGTATATATATATACTGAGGTGACTTACTGACTTACAACTATAATAGCTTTGAGGAACCCTTTTTTGCCCCTTGCTTATGTCGCCACGGGATCTCCATGACCCTGTCCTTGCTGAAAAATGCCCTATTGTTTCGCTACATCCTATCATTGGCGCACCTCAATAGCGGGTCTTAAGATTAACATTAAGTAAGATTAACTTGTTACTCAAAAAGTACCCTGTAACAGTTAAAATATCAATCAGCATAGTTTTATAACGTTTTATGCACGGAAACAAAAAGGAACCTACCAACCCAAGGTGTTTCAACCCAGTCTCCGTTCCCAGGCCACCATCCAGAAATGCTGCGCAGACATCAGCGTCTTCTGCCACTTTGGGATCCTACGCAGAGCTGACAGCCACGTCGAGTGTGACGAGGGGACACGAAAAGAAATGCTGGGAACTGACATGAAATGATGGCATCTAATGGGATCTAATGGCATCTAATGGGATCTAATGGGATCAAATGGCATCTAATGGCATCTAATGGGATCTAATGGCATCTAATGGGATCTAATGGAAATGATGGGATCTATATCTATATCTATCTATATATATATAGATATGATTCATATGATGCTATAATCTAATATGGATACAATCATCTAATTTCATGTCGAGGCCACCATATTTCCATGGTCCTCTTGCACCTGCATCGTTGAAACATGTTGCATGTCGCGGACAGCTTCTGTTTGACAGCTTCTGTTTGCCAATCTCATGTCATATGAATGTCTCTCCCTGGGTCTCTGTCCGTAGGATAAGCCACACTTAAAGCATGTTCCCAATAATCAAGAGTAATCAATAGTAATCAATAGTTATACATGGGATTATCATTCCATAAATAGGCTTATACTGGGGTGCCTAGTGACTTACAACTGCTATTTCGGGCCATTTTATGCGAAGTCTCCGAAGTTTTCCATGTCGGGCTCCCGCACCAAAACGCCCACATTCCGCAGCCAGATTGGTTCCTAGCAGCGAATCTTCACTGGTGGTTGAGCCCTCTGGAAAATCATGGACTAAACGTCAGTTGGGATCATAAAATTCCCAAGTGAATGGAAAAAATAATCCAAATGTTCCAAACCGCCAACCAGATATATACATATATAATATAATATATATATATATATATTGTATATCATTGTTGCTTGAACTTCCATGTTCTGTGCTAGAGTCTGAACGTAATTCTGAGTAGTTGAAAACCCGGTCAATACATTTGTCAAAGCATGTTCTGCTTCAGTGACATCCATTGTCACATGAACTGCGCAGGCAAAAACAAATATTTTATTTAATTGATATGATATGTATATATGGTTATATATATACACATTAATACATAATTATATATAATATCCGCTACAGTATATCGTATATCCTATAAAATATATCCATTGACCATTGTGCTTGCCTGAATGTCCCATGAACATCACCGTACCAACCTCGTCGCTCTCAGCGTCGTCGGCCTCATCGGCCTCAGCCTCATCGTCCTGCAGGCGGATGCCCGGTGAGAATCGCTGGGAAATCCACCCATTCAATCAGAAAATACGAAGAATTCCTAAAAATATCATCTACAAATGGCTGGAAAATCATCTGCAATTGGTGATCAGTGGGGAATTCATGTGAATTCAAGATTTAGGGTTGGTATTCATGTATATAAATTACATAACTGAGGACATCTTATATAGATCCTTGAAGCTTCACGGACCACAAACACACACACAGACCCACGAAATTCAACTTGGAACCCAAAGTATGACGTATCCAAAACCTGCCTTAATCCTCCACACTTTCGAGGGTTCCATGATACAAGACTCAGAGGGTACCCCCTCAATAGCTGGCCCCACCATGTTTCCGGATACCTTAAAAGCCATCCCCAGCTATAAACGCCACGCCAATGACCATGAAGGCAAGGGAAGCTGTACTTGGGGGATGCCCTTCTATAGCTAATAAGTGGTATTTTTCGCCATGTGGCTATCACCCCAACTGCGCGCCCCAAGATAAGCCGAAATTGGAGACAACTGTTGTGAGAAAGCACCGATTCTTTCTTGGATCAGCAATAAATGATTAACAATCACTATAAACGATTAATAACCACTATATATATAATGGAAAACCATATAATAGTGATAATCACTATTTTATATCCCTATATAGAATCACAATAATCACTATTAATCATGATTAATCATTTCCAGGTCTCATCACTTGTTTAACAAATGACCTGATACCAGTTTTTCCTTGAACCATCCATCTGGATCGCTCCTGCGGGGTGTAGTCCACCTGGAAGTCAGAAAGTTCGCTCAGTGCCATGGGGATTTCCAGTTATCTGAACAAATGGATTTCCACATCCATCAATGTAATACGTATGATATCGATTGATATCGTATGATGATGGTTGTCAATGTTGTTCTCCCACCGAACAACTGAAACACGTGTTGCTGATTTAAAAGCATTGATGCTCCGAATTGGAGAGGGAGAAAGCCTCAATACTGCGCCAACAATAAACAATGGTTCGAACGGTTCGAGGTAAACAGGGTAGCCCCATGCCAAATCAGGAGTGTGGATTCAGTGTGTTCACACTTAAATGGTAGCATGGATAGGTGTAGGTGATGCCATCTCTCCAGTTTCTGTCCATATGTCCAAACGATATCGCGCTCAGCAACTGACGGTACTGCAAATAACCCTACTTAATAAATACTCCAGTTGCATGGCTATCCCATTCATAACACGGAAAAACTAACCACATGCAACTCACATAATCAGCTGATCCTTCAAAAGCAGTCCGGTGTGTCCCTACTTTTAAACGGGGCCCTATGAATCCCAATTCACTACACAATCAGCGATCCGCGGCAAAGCAGACACATGGGTAGTTAGAGTCCTCCAAAGAAATGGCAAAAACAAAGGCAAATTAGTCCACTTATGTGCTCAACAAAATCCCTTCCCCATAATTCAATGACCACCCAGAACTCTCTGGTTTAGTACTGGCCCTATTATGGAGGACCATACGAGGGGTTATGTGAATGGGGTAGGTAACATCTTTATTAAATCTCCAATAGAGCAATAGATTGGACATCCCCTACAGTGGCCGACGTGAGGTCAAAAGATGGTTTTCACTGTTTTCATCCAGATGATTGCTATAAGATTCTTGCTACCCTCTGGTAAACAGACAGTTTGCTATTGAAAATGGTGATTTATAGTGGATTTTCCCATTGAAAATGGTGGATCTTTCCATAGTTATGTAAACATTTACCAGAGGATAGCTGGGTAGCTCATGGACTTTTATTCACGGATGATATCCCCGGGCCTCCTCCAGAGCTGTATGGAAGCCAAGTCCTCCGTCAGGTGAATCGAGTCACGACATTGGGATGATCTTCTGGGGATTCGATGTAGGGAAGCATCGTTGATCATCAGATCATCATGGTTTGAATAGAGAATTATAATGTTAATTCATGTTAGATCATGTTAGATCATGTTAGGATCTCACATGATTGAATCATCAATTCTTGTGAATTGTCATGGATTTGCCATGATGTAAGAAACAAATAGATGACATGGAAACATCTGGGAATTTCTGAGTGCCACCAAGCATGGAACTGACTTTTCCACACCAACATGGACATGTTCACAGTAGGGGAAGCAATTTATGGGCCGATTGGATTGTGAATTTTGTAGGTCCTTGGGAGAATGGTTAGACCACAAATATGCATGGATCAACAACCGGGTACAGCTGGTTGAAAACCAGGAACACAGTGATGCTGTACAGCTGGATGTTCATGCCATCAACATCCGTCACAGAAATGGCTGTTTTTGGTGTTATAAAAGCGATCCCAGGGTCCCTGGCAACACCGAATGCCCGGCTCCGCATCGCTGATTTTCGTGGTTGCACTGCCAACCGCAGTGTGCTGTGTCCGGTCACAATCGATAGCAGCAGCGCTGTTGGTGTACGCAATGGCCCAATGAAAAAAAAAACACGTTTCACGACTCAATGATATAATGACATATATACAGTATATATATTATTATTATTATTATTGTTATTATTATTATATCAGCTTTAGAGCAGCTGTTTTGCCGCAAAAGCTCGATCAATTGTATCCATCATTCCCTTAGCAACAGGTTTGGGCATTTTCTCCCAAGTGGCCGAGGAATGTCCCAGTCAGTCGTTCGGACTTTAGGCTGTCAAAAGTCATCACAGGATAGACTGCGCTTGAAACACCAACCACTGCCTGAGCTGGCTTGGCATTTTACTCTATACGACAGCTTGGTCAGCCGGGGTCTCGCAGACGAGTGAGTGCCTGTTCTTGATGGCCGTGACACAAAGATACAAAGAAATACACAAATAATCTGATCATATCTGATCTATATTGGCGGTCCAAAGAGAAGAAATACATAGTCAAAGTGCATGAGCTTTTGCCCCAGCTACCAATCCTACCAGAACTGAAGATGCCAAGATGTAGTGGATTGGGATGCTATTTCAGACACCAAAATTCCATAACAGATTATTGCAGTAACTCCAAGTAATCATGGGAAATACAAGCTCTCTTGAGACCACCAATTGGATTGCAAACCACTTCATGCATGTATATGTATGGCAATATGTATATATATACAGTTTATATGTGGGGATGGGTCAAAACCTTATACCCTGGTGAACATACAAATAGCTGGTAAATGGATGTTAATCCCCCTGAAGTTGCTATTTATAGGTATTGATCCATAGCCATATCTGATAGATTAATTGTGTGCAGCTGGACTTGAATTCAATTAAAAAGTCAAACGTAAATATGTTTTTTCCCAAGCAGTGAGTCCCTGCGCAAAAGATGGCAAAAAAACATCACTGTACAAAGCCCAGAATAACAAGACATGAGTGCCAATTGCAGATTTAAAGAATATTTGTTTTACACGTCGAAGGGTGTGTGTACTTGAAAACACACAAGCACGTGCTGATTCACATTCTAGCTATGCAAGCTGGTTCTGTGATGCTTTGTGAACTTTTGATATTTTTCGACCCCTAAATAGCTGATCGCTCCCTGCAAATTGGTCTTTGGTATGTTTGGGATTTGAGACTGTTCGGTGAGACTTCCCTTTGGCATGTGGCTGACCCCGCCCTTCTTGAGGTACACGTGGCTGACACACGATGGACAAGAAGACCCACCGATTGCAAACAGCAACGAATGACCACAGGTGCACTTCTGATGATAGATCTGTGGCAGTTGGTGTCTAAAACTTAGAACCTCAATGGGTTTACTTCCAATAGATGAATGAAACAAATACCCTAAGGCCTTTTCGACCCATAGCCGGTAACGAATGTTTTTCGGCACTGCGGTCGCGCGAGCGCAACGTGGCAAAATGGTGGTGAAAACTCTGAAATTTGCATTGACATTTCATCTGATCTCGGATCAGTCCCGGACGTGATTGCCCTAACGGTTGCTGTTCATCGCCCAAGCTCCAATGCACACTTAGTCCAAGTAAATGCATATAAATATATAAGTGCAAATGTATTACCGCATGACTCAGAACACTAGAATCATCCAACAGCTTTGATGTCAGGAGACTCTCCACCTGTCTGGGCCCGGTAAAGGAGATTTCAACTTCTTGACGAAATCAACCGCCAACATTGCTGCATGTCAATGTTATTGAAAACCTGCAAATCAACATTCAAATATATGATTGAGGCATCAAATGAGTACGTAGTGGGTTAGAACCCAGTCTCACATGCATAGATATTCTCATATATTTATATACTATTACAACCCATCAAATCATCAACCAACAAGTTGCTCGGGTGCTTTTGTTCATGGGGACGGGCAAACGGCAGTCAGCAGCCGTGCGATTTGAACGGCAGGCAGCATCCGTCGAAGGGAGAGAATGGACTTTGCCTCTGAAGCCATCAACGCAACGATGTTGGGTGATCTGGAGTGAAATCCACCAGAAAAAACAACAACAACACTTTTGGGATGTCCCAGTCAGCTGCCAAGTAGAAGATGGTGCCCCCAATTTATGTTGGTTTAGTACTCACCGGCCACCAAGTAGCAAATAGAAGGGCCTTAAAGCTAAACAACATGTACTGCATAGGATTGTATTATGTAAGAGTACGTAAAATTGAATGGCATACTATATAGGTAGAACAAATAAATAGTGCCCAACTGACAACAGTCTCTGACTACCATAGGACATTGATCTATATATGCAGTAACCGTTAAAAAAAACTGAAACCCTGATTTATATTGAATTATATATCCATGCATTTATATATCGCTATTTTAGTGGGATTTTACTGTTCTATAGTTTTGATTCTTTTGGGAGGTTCCTATAACAAACAAGATTCATCGAGTTTCAGGATATCGCAGGGCTTCGATGGCATTTCCTACTGCAGCAGTCCCTTCAAGGTGTTTGCCAGGAACAATAATTCTCAGAAAATCTACCACTTTCTCGCACAAACAGGTAGGAAAATATAGGAACATGCCTATAATTATCAATTAGCTAGCGTTTAGCAGCGACTGCTCATATGGCGTTGGAAACATCACCAAGCAACGATCAACACAACAAGACCGTGAGACGGTCCATTCTCCACCCGCTGGTGCGCTCCCTTTTGAGAAATGGTCGTGCGCTTAGCAGCTGCAGGTGACATCAGGCATGTCGAACCATTCCTGGCAGAACATGACAGGCATGATCTTCACCCTATGACTTGGTCGATCTGGTAACCCTCTAGAGTAAACAGCCACATAGCTATTGAACATGCTGATTTCGTTCGTGGATTTACCCATTACGTGGTGGATGTTTCCATAGTTCTGTAAACGTTTACCCAGAAAAAATGGTGATTTACCCAATAAACATGGTGATTTACCCATTGAAAATGGTGATTTTCCCATTGAAAATACTGGATTGGTTCGTCGTAGGTCAAATCGAGGCTTTACCATGGGATTCCACGCATCCACTCATCCAGTGGGACGATCCAAGGATTCCAAGGCAGAACATGTTGGCCCCACATGGTAGATATTTCAGAAGTTATATAGTTATATGAGCTAATTAAATAACTATATATATATAACTATATAACTATATTATATAGTTATTCAATTAGCATATGATTAACTTCTGAAATATCTATATTAGTGGGATTATAAAACTATAGTAACTATGAACTATATTGGATAACCAACATATATTAACATTCACTAACCTCCCAGGGTCCTATGGGGGCTATCTCCAACGACTTCACGCAGCACAAAGCAGCGCAGCTGGCAGCGCAGCTCGCCTCATCGGAGGTCTCACCCGTGGGAATTCTCTGCAGCACCTCACGAGTTGAGCCAGAGAATTCCCCTAACTTGATACGCGTCGATATGTAATATATATATATATATATACATATATATATATATACATATATATATATATATGTTTATGTATATATATATATATATCGTATTGAATATATATATATATATATATATATATATATATGTATGTACAAATTGCAATATATATATATATATATATATATACACGTTTAACATCGTTTAACATCGTTTAACTGTGTTTATGTTTATAATCGTATGAAGTAGAACAGCCACTAAACATCTTTTTATGCCATGCGAGAATGGTTTATGGTTTAGTTTAGCAAGGTACCCCCAAATCCACTGGTTCAGCATCATTTTTCCGACGTTGCCATTTCGAGGGCCCCGATTCTCTTTTTTGTGCCATATTCTCATATGTGCCATGGTAAAAAAAGTGGAATTGTATATATACCCATCTTCGGGGGTCATCAATTCATTAAGGAAGGTCGGAAGGTTACCAGTTTCCCATTCTTTTCCACATGAATTCCCTCAACCATAGCTGCCATAGCTGATGGAATGATCCCTGAGCACCTGAAGCTTCTTGAAAAGGTACACAGAGGTGCTCTCAGGATTGATGGCATGGTAAAACTCACCATCCACCTGCCACGCCCAGTGCTGAGAAACCAAGGCTGCAGGCTGGGTAAAGCCCCCGGGAAAATTGGGACATTGAAGCATTTGGTATCGTCTCACGTATGGGGATGGAAATTCTATAGAACAAAAGACATGTTGATTCTTCTCTCAGTAGAACAAATATGAACAAATGACGCATAAACCAAGCAGCAGGGGTGTTGGAAAACATTTGAACAATTGCACCTATGTCAGGGTATTCCATGTCATTTCGAACTGCGAAAACTAGGCACAACAGTAGATCTCAGCAAACTGATATGACTGATAATATGATCAACAGACACCTTCATTCAGTTCAGTTGGTTCAATTGGCAAACAAATTCTGCCTTGGCTTTGCATTGTTTGCTTGCTTTTATTTGATGTGATATGTGTTTACAAAGTCATGCTATTGAGGACATAAGGTGAAAAGTATCCTTGGATTTCACAGATATACCACAGCAATGTATGTGTATATGTATATATATATATATACGTATCGTATACACATACTTATGTGTTATTGTGAACATAGGGTAGCTATGAATCTGCTGGTTTGTCATCAGTTTCCCTAGTTGAATGGCTATACGGGGTATACCGTATACACTATTTTCAAACACAACCGTATTCACATAAATACATCTGTGACATCTGTGTTTCTCCGATTTATACGAGTTTAAATATGTTCATAGGTGTGCAATGGTGCGCATATATATATATAAACATACCTAAAACTGCCTGTATCCATTAATAATCCGTTTATTGATATACCATTAATTGATATCCCATTACCTATATCCAATGACACTACATTCCCACTAATTTAATCATAATCATATATGTATATTCCTCTAAACCCACAACACATAGTCTTAGTATGTCTTAGTTATATATCCCATTATATCCCCATGATATTTTGGGATAAGATTCTGGTTGGTGGTCGAGCCACCCCTCTGAAAAATATGAGTTCGTCAGTTGGGACTATTAATGGAAAGTCATAAAATTCATGTTCCAAACCACCAACCAGGATTGGTACTGGGTCATACGAATCGGTTTTCCTCCTGCAACCAGTACCTTGGTGATTTTTCTAGATGGCTAGCCTCTAAATCCTCGATGGAAAATACAGGATGGGGCCCCCAGTCGATAGCGTTCAGGCGCCTTATAAGTGTCTGAATTCTATGGTTTATGGTAGATATATTGCAGATATAAGATGATATAACAAACTAGTTCATGGGGTTTATAAACCAACAAACATAACTGGGGGGGGGCACCATCCTGTAGGATTTTCCATGAAATAAACCAGCTATTGGGATACCCTGGCTCGCACCTCAAAGAAGGCGTGCACCTCGGCACCATCTTCTCCGTGGAAGTACCTTGACTCTCAGTGGCTCGGGACCAATAAACATGGCTACAAGTGGTATTAGTGGACTTAGGTAAATATGTTTATGTTTTTTTCCCTTGTACCATGTAGAGAGGTTGCAGTCAGGATGGCATATGACAACTGTTGTCACTTCCGGTAAAAATATGTACCCCTAACCATGAACTTTATTGGATCTTATTGGTGAGTAACTTAAATGCCATAGCAGCTATTGAACTCCTCACCATGTCCCAGGGCACTCCAGGAAGTAGGGACCGCCCGAACAAACTTTTCGAGCCTGGCCGATGGCGCGACCGCCACCCCCTCGTGAAGCCAGGCCGGTGGCAGAGGGTTTGCTGAGCAAACGTCGCGTGATTGACATGCAAAGAAAAACACTGTTGGAAATCTTAAGAATGTCTTCAAAACTGTTGGAAGGCATGTTATTCTTGAGTGCATGGGCTAGTCGCGGCTAGTCGGAACACCGAAGCTTCAAGAATTTGGAAAACCATGGCACTAAACAAATTGGTCTTACTTCACCAAGGTGGCAGAGATGGGTCGACAAATGTTGCTCACATCGTAGTCAACTATCCGTCCTGGGGTACCAACAAAGCAACTTTGAGTCGGCCATATGATGACCACAACATTTGAAAACGAGATGTACAAATTATGTCCTAACCAAAACCCATCATTGAAAGACACAGCAATGTGGATAAATTGTAATCCAAATGCAGTTGGCAGTAAAACGGCAATACAAGCAATCATACATGTTCCACCCAGCGTTCCCTTAAATCATCAAACATAATGTCTTCTGTCTACATCGAAACCATCCCTATAAAGTCGGGTGCCACACATGTCCATCAAACGACAAATGCATCTTGTTGTTGAGCTCATGAACCCCACGTCCCTTAAGTTTTTTGCCAGCATCGACAGCATCCATGTCATCATGGATGCAACTTTGTGGGTCTGGAGGGCCAATACAAATAAACGCTAAAAATAGCCTAAATGAAGGCAATCATCTTGTAGTAACCTCCAAAAAGATCCCAAAGGTTCAATTCATCTCCGTTTTAGTAGGTTGTTTTTTTCCATTTTTACTTTTCTATCCTGTTGGGAGGTAACATGGGTTGACTAGTAACTATATGGCATTTCCAATGTTGCTTCTTGACCTTCCACACCCTCGCCTGATGGACCAGTTTGTCCATGGCGATGTTCGCAATCAAAGGCCTCTTTTCAAGGCGCTGCAACTTGAATCAAACGTGGCTAGCTGGAAAACTCCCAAACGAAATGGATATTAAAATGAGAAAACCATCGAACCAAATAGATCTTTTTTATCATGGATTTAAAAAAAATCCACCATCCCCATTATATCATATTATATTCCATGAAATATGACCATTATGGCTGATAGCCTCAGGGAGTCACCCTACACCAGACACCATAGTGAAACTCTGGAGTTGTAGAGTTCCGTGGGAAGACGGTGATACCTATAGAAACAGCAGTTTCATGGAAAAATTACCCTCTGGTAAACTAACATAACTATGGAAAATCACCATGTTCAATGGGAAAATCCACTGTAAATCACCATTTTCAATAGCTACGTTAAATTACCAGAGGGTATGTTTTAAACGATTAGATGTGGGTACTTAATTTTCAGACCAACCCCAAGATCTGCCATCATTCTGGATAAAGTATAGTAAGCAAACCTGAAAAATGTTCGGCCGCAAAATGAGATAAGTCCCCCAATTGTGGATGGATACATTGACACATCCCCGATTCTTGGTAAACTTGGGGATGGTTTATGGGTCTGGGTTTGCCATTTTTCCCACACAATATCACTAACTCCATGGTTAAGTATCATTCCTCTCCACATACCATTATATATATATATGTATATATTTATGGATCTATACATATGTAAATAAATCTACATATATATATTATATATATATATATGTACACACATGTATATATATATATATATATTAATTATCAGTACTAAATCCCTATGACATCACCATCTTCTCATCTTCACAACGAGTCCAAGTTCGTTCAGCTGAGCTCCAGGCAACGTGACAACTTCCAGCTTTCCATCGCCAGGGTCCTGTGATCGGAACGCGCGTGGGATCACCCAAAAAACATATGGGGGCTTCAATGGGGATACCCTAAAATGGATGGTTTACAATGGAAAATCCTATCAACATGGATGTTTTTTTGGTGGAAAAAGATCTGTTTACAAATGGATGATTTAGAGGTACCACCATTTTAGGACACCTCCATATGGAAATTGCCTGCAGAAAGGGACACAAAGCATGTAGAAAGTATGTAGTATGTAGTAACTGAGTAGAGTATAGCTGAGTAGAGTAGTTGGTAGTTTGTTTCTTGCTTTGCTTATCATTGATCATAAATGGTGGTGTCACGAATACCCTGAGTGCAAATAGGGATTTCATCAACCAAATTTACTACAGAATGCGAAGCAACTGGTGGTTAGATAGTGGATCAAATCTTCTTTACAAGTCATGTGCAGAGGGGGATATTCCCTTTAAGAAACTGTTGAACATGGCGATGGAAAATACAAACGAATTGTAAAGACACACCATTTGTCGATTATTTATTCATCTCAAGGCTGATCGTTGGTTAGACATGCTGAGTAGTTGGTTGATCCTGCACGGTGAGAAGGTTTTACAGACGATCATATTTTTGCATAATGTTCAAAAAATATGTAACTATTACTAATTTACTAATTATTACTATAATATTTAATATATTATAATATAGTTAGTATGTTGATCCACATCTAATATTGTTATGGACAAAAAACATGACTATCTCGACTCGCAGAATTCATAACTGGGAAAACCATCCAAAGAAATTGACAAGTGAAATGAACTGTCGTGTATGCCATGGTTATCCATCCCATGCCATTGGGGTATGGTCATACATTCATATACATTCCATGCGATGGGAATGATTGCAGTGGGCACGTAAATTCCTATGATCATGGAATAATTTAATGGGTAAATTATAATATTTCACTACCCTGAATTAAGGCCTTTCACCTTCATTGAGAGCCCTCACCCTGCCCAGAGGCCCAGATGAGAACTCCGCGGACGTGGTTCTTGCCCTTATGTTAAGGGCGTGGTCTTTGGTGAAACCAATTCATTCTCTG
>Ga0126342_10009605_pt1 | contig 17334 bp, 19 predicted proteins | sample Cyp1metagenome_FD_92528 | JGI IMG/M metagenome (GOLD analysis project Ga0126342, IMG submission 92528) | Coral microbial communities from Lord Howe Island, Old Settlement Bay, Australia - Cyphastrea 1 metagenome | ecosystem: Host-associated > Invertebrates > Cnidaria > Coral ... | reverse complement strand
GTAGTACAAAGTATTTTGTAAAGACTCTTCTGTGTAAATGCATCTGTGTCTCAAGCTTTCTGACGTGCAGAAGAGCCGAGATGAGTTGAGACTAGCTTCGGTGAGATGAGAAAGGTTGAGCTGTGCTCAGATGAAATGAAAAAAGTCAAGAAGAACTTAGCTGACATATGAGAAGCTGAGAAGACATGAAATGAGATGAGAAGAGCTCAGATGAGATTTGAGATGAAGTGCAAGTGTGAAGTGTGGAGTGCGGGGTGTGAAGTGCACTGGTCAGTGGTATCTCACCATCTCCTCGGCCCATTCGGCCCTGCCAGGCCTGCAGCATTCTCCTTGATGGTTCCACTGGTGCCAAACCTCCAAGGTGAAAACTCCATGGAAAACTCGACACATCCGGCCATACAAACTACTCACCCGGTAAGCTTCGGGCACTCCATCGGTACCATAGTAAGGTGAGTTCATGAAGGTACCAATGGTCGGGTTCCTCGGAAAGCCGAAAGAAGCAAGCCACTGGCATGCCATGAACATGTAGCATCAGTAGCATCAGTAGCATCATCCGAGAACTTGACTTGAAGAATTCATCCACTCCTCTTCCTTACAAGCTGCTTGCAGTATTCCATGACAGGCCCACTGGCTACTAGAGCAGCACCAAACATGGCAACATCTGGATCCTTGGATTTCATATCATTTGCCAACACCAGTAGTTACAGAATGAATGGCTACCTAACCAAAGCATGCCCACATGCCCGTTCAGCCAGTCCTGGATCTTGCTTCTCTGCTGGATCCTTAGCTCAAGGTAATGAATGCGGGGCTGGCTCTATGCCTCCCGGGATTCGTCAGAGTTCCTGAGACCAACATACACTGCAAGTAAGTGGGCCAAGCGGATATGGCTCGAAATTGGGATACCATACAACACTTTTAAGAGCCAAAATCTGCGGGTTGGCAGCCTCAACTCCCAAATATGAAGCCCCGCTGACGATCCCATAACATTGATCAAAATTGCACATTAAGCCAGGCTGCCAATAGCAATCCCGACAACTGCTAAAAATATCCAAAAAATCCATGTTGAATCCGCTTAGCAGTTTCCCTTTTCGCCGCCAGCAACGCCGCTCCTACCAGCGCCAGCTGTCCGCAGGCGGATGCTTTGGCATCCCCACGGGTTTGACGAACAGAACATGCGAAGCCACGTTGCCAAAGACTGCGCTGAAACTGGTGGACGGTTTCTACGGGTGGTGTTCGATATGAATGCAGCGGCTTGCGGCCATAATTCTCAGGTAGCAGGTCACCAATGTCATTGTAAGGAATGAGATTAATCAAGATTAGGTCACGTTCAAATGGTGAGAGCAGATCGGCTACAGCTGCGGCATCCTCTGGTGCTGTGTTAATACCATCCAGCAGAACAATTTCACAAATGAGTTGCTGATATCGAGCCGGCCGTCGTTGAATGCATTCGACAAAAGCATCTCTCAGCTGCTCGGCCGTGTATCTTGCACTTGGTACCAGTTGTTTGCGCACAGAATCTTTGCCTGCGTGAATAGACCAAGCCAATCTACAAGGCAAATCTGACAGTTGTAAGACATGCTGAGGAGAAGGTGCTACCGTAGATACTGTGATCAACCATCGCGAAATTCCAAAGCTCTCTACGTCAGTCAAGAGTTGCAGAGCTGTGGCTACAGCCTCCATATTGTTTGCGGGCTCACCCATGCCCATAAACACCAGGTTGCGGACTCTTGGCCAACCAAGACAACGACACTGCCGTTGTGCCAACCAAACTTGTGACAAGATCTCATGAGCTGTGAGGTTGCGTAACTCGCCCATCTTCCCAGTGGCACAGAATACACAAGCTTGTTTGCAGCCAACCTGGCTGGAGACGCAAAGGCTGCAGTGTTTTCCCATCCGAAGAAGCACGCTCTCAACACCTGCCTCTCCCTGAAGGCCTACCATCATCTTGCAGGTTGTATCTGTCAACGTCAAGTTCAGCACCCGTGGTGCTGCCAGTGGCTTCATGGACATCACCACTTCTGCCAACATCTTTTGCAAACGTTTAGACACGACATTCGAACCAAAAGGATCCAGACCTTCCCGGATGGCATTCCAGGACCGTCGGGCTTGCAGCAATTCCTTCGGATGTCTGGCCAGGGAAGTTGCTCCAAGATGAAGTGCCAAGGAGGCGGACGGTACCGTCAACAGAGGCGTCTGTAAAATCTCGGCGCTGCTCACAAGCACTGGGATGGACAAAAACAGCTTCAGACTAGGTGGAGCCATGGTCTGTGATGGTCTGTGAAACAACAGCTTTACCAGCCAGATCTGCGGAGGACATCTATTACGAGCTGGGGGAGAGAGAGAGAGAGAGAGAGAGAGCGGGTTGCATTGCCAGGTAAAAAAGTGCCGGATGTATGATGTATGTGCATACCATATCATACCATCGTATCTTCAGTATGTAGGGGTCTGGGGTTTGCGGTGTGTGCTTAGCTTTCTGGCACGCGTAGTTTTCATAACTTACGCCAACCGTGCACAAATGCATGAGAGCTCCGGGGTATGATGCGCTAGATTTTTTTGCTCTGCCACAACTATATATATATATTTATGTGAGATATTAACAGGGACCCTCCAACACAATTTTACGTCCAAAAGCTTTAGCACGGTGATTCTTGCTGAGCAAACCTACACATTACGGAAAAGCAGCGCTCATGCGTTCTTGGCAAGTCATGTGTACGTGCCAGCTCCAAACTCCAGTTCCACACACGTCGCAGGATCCCATCCCTGCTAGGCCACCCAACCGGTTGGGAGACCGGTTTCTTCACTTCCCTGACGCAATTGCGGATCTGAATCGAAAGACTTACTGACTTCGTGCCTTTTTTGTTATCCTATATTCAACTATATTCAACATTACTCAATCTAGTTTATCATAAATCTAATAGTTTAGAGGAATTTAAGGGATGGTGGTAAAACATTGGGCGCCCGGCGGCTTTGGCTTCGGTGGCCTTGGAGGTGTCCAAACTTCCATGGTATACCCAGTCCTTGGGTCCTCCATTTTCACAGGGATTTATATCGCCATTTTCATGGGGATTTCCATTCCGGGATGACAATAAACATCCATAAACCATATACCATCCTTTGACCATGGCACAATGGCACATGAATTTATAACTGGATATAAATGGCATGTAAATATATAAGTGGCATGTAATTGGCATGACTGGTCCACAACTTGTTAAGGAATCTGCTGTCCATAGTTACCATAGTTGTTGCGGACTGGTCGTGCCATGTCGTGCCGTTCCCAAAAAAGAACTCGGTCCAACTGTATACAGCCAAAATCTGCCAAAATCTGCCAAAATCTGCCACAACCTAAGTATCATACAATGAAACAGAACCACAACTGGTTGATGATTTCAACATATTTCAACACTCCCCTGAAAGGTATTCGTCATTTTGGATCATCCTCCCAAGTTGAGGAAACATGGTGGAAAAAATGAAGCTTCTCTGAGGCTCTGAGCATCTTTAAAAACATCTATCTGAAAACACTGTAATGGGAACGACCAGGTCATCTCTAAGGCTTGCACTTTGGTTTTGGCTTCGGCTGCAACTTGACCATCCGCAAATATTCTGCCCGCAACTCACGGTCCTCAGCATGCAGTCTGACCCCAGTTGGCTGGAACATTGGCGCCATGCCCTTTTTTTTCATGGCGCATTTCTCATCACAGCTTATCAGAGAATCATATAATATCATATATATATATATAATATATCATAAATTTCACATAATTTCACCCCCCCCAAAAAAATGGTGCGTCCCGCATCCTCGAACAAGAAAACTCTGCGGGACAGCAACTCCAGTGATCCACTTGGCCAATGGCATAAGCCTTGCGTTCCACCTCGTCGCTCAAGACTTCGTAGGCAGAGGACGCCTGCAGGGAGAATATATCTGATATATCTGATAATATATCTGTTACCATATGCTACCATCTGCTAACGTTACTCTGTTTCATACATGGTAAATCATGGTAGATCGAATTCTATAAACTTAAACGTTTATATATATATATATGTATGTATGTGTGTGTATCTGTCATATATATATATATGTGTGTGTGTGTATGATTGCATATGCATGCATGCATGCCATGCATGCATGCATGCATGCATGCATGGATGGATGGATGGATAGATGGATGGATGGATGGATGGATGGATGGGTGGATGTCTATGTCTATGGATATGGATATGGATATGTATGTGTTATGTATTATGTATTATGTGTTATGTGTTATGTGTTATGTGCTATGTATTTTGTATTATGCATTATGCATTATGTATTATGAAAATATGAAATTATGAAATTATGAAATTATGAAAATATGTAACTATGATTATATGTTTATGTGTTTATATGTTTATATGTTTATATGTTTATATGTGTATACATGCACGCATGCATAATATCTTGAAAACCCAGTTAGTGGACTTACTACATCTTGCTACCCATGCTTATTACTCTCACTGATCCGCAATGAGTGTCCACCCCAACCCCACAGAGGTCGCGACCAGCTTAAAGGCATCTTCAGCCAGGGCGGCAAGGCCCTGCCTCATTGAAAGTGCTTCGCTTGCTATCTAATACTATCGGATGAATTATGAATCATTGATTTACAGTAGAAGGAAGTCTTAGAACTAGGAATAACTGGAACCTATATATATATATGCATATGTGAATAGAAAGAGAAAGAGAGAGAGCCGCTTGCGAAACGCTCCAAGTCAGCTGCCATCGGGACTTTCTACAAACAGGAGCTGCTGCAGTTGAGCCAACTACTCCTCTGAGTCGATGATCTTGTCAGGATGCACCTTTGTCATGCCACTGGATTCTATGGCACCAGCGGTGAATATCTCAGCCCGGTGCCCGCAATGAGATTGCTCGGTAAGCCTGACCTAAGATCAGCTGATGAGTTCAGCACACTCAAAGCATTCAAACATCTTCAAACACATGGCTGTGATTGGCTGTGTCTGAAAATATTAGGTATGCACCCATATGCACCCCCCAAAATGGCAGTTTTATTGGGCAAAATGAGAATCAACCATTGGGCCATTGGATGGAATGGGGCACCATGGGGCACCCAGACAACCCACCTTCAGAGTGCCTTGGGCTCTGGCGAATGGCCAGGGGTGAAGCACTTGGGGGCACCCCCAGGACTTCATAGAGATTCTTGGCATTCTCCAGTTGCCTGAGCTGCTTGAAGGCATGGTGCGAATGGCGTTCAACAACCACCAGCCACTCAGGTAGCATTCAGGTGATGTGAATTGCGATGTAATTCGGCGAGATGCGGCGTCTTGCTCAAGCATGTTTGAACCTCCAAATCCCTCAGCTATAGATCCCCCAGCCATAGAATCCATATGAATCCATAGATACCCCTGACCCAGGCCTGATGATGAACTCAACTGGATCCTCATCAGCCGCCTCAAGCTGCTGGATGCTGACCGGCACCAAAGTCACAGTTATCTGAGTTGATGGCGTCATCCAGCACCCATTGCCGGCTGGGAATTTCATCCATGGGAGACCTGTCCGAAATCCAAGAATTTGTTGTCTACTTCTGCAGTCACTCATGTCAACCCTGGATGAATTACTGAATCAACTCTTCTGAATTGGGGGGGTGCACCCGAATAGTGATGGTTCTCCCCAAAACATGGTGCGGTGCCTCACCAATTATTCACAACCCACTTTGCATTGGCAGTGGATCTTTCAACAGCTGAGCTTCCAGCTTTGGGGGTGGCCCAGGTCCAGGACCTGGGAACTGCGACAGCGTTGCACAGCTGGTGGCTAGGCATGGCTGGGCATGGCTGGGCATGGCTGGGCAGCTGACGACTGGCACCTTTCTCCGTGCCAACGGCTTCGGGCACCTTGCCGTTGAGGCGGAACTTCCCGACTTTGGCCTGGAAGCGGAGAGCAGGTGCCTAAATGTAGAAAGCCAGCAGGGCAGCAACGCTGGTTGGAAGGATTCTGGGGACGTCTTCGACGTCTTTGAAATATACATGGCATGAGATCTCATGATCCTTTCTCAGCTCGTAGCATGATATGCCACGGAGCAGCCACAGCGTCTACAGCAAATGTCTTCTAGCCTCAAGGTCCAACAAAAGAATGCAAGGCCCTCTGATTTGTTTGCATTCTTCCTGAACACAACGATGGAACGTGTTCAGCTGTTGCACCACCTGCTTGCAAGCTAACGCAGCAGACTTTGACATTGCATTTGTCATCATTTGTCGCACTTGACTTTCCATCCAGTGCTCATAAAGGCGCCCACTCTTGCCCAAGCAGATGCTCAGAAATCACGAAAATTTGGCCTCAGCAGCAAATTTATTCTCGGATTGCTTCAGGCAGATTGCCAAGTGCTTGGCAGATTGATTCTCAAATTGACCCTGATTTTTTTGGGCCATTTTGGTCATCAAGGCTCAGACAAGAACATCTTTGGCACTTGCCTTGGTGGTAGACATGTCCGCAGATGTTCGTTGACGCACACTGGTGGGATCTGGCGCGCAGGTTTGGGCACTGTTCCTGCCTCGTTTGTTGCAAAGCGGATCGTAGCAACTTTCCTCAACCAGGAAGTGGCACATGGTGACACAATTCAATACGGATTGATTCATAACTGTGGTGAGAAAAAGTACAGTAAAAAAAAAAAGTTAAATCAGATGCATGCCACTGCCAGGATCTGCCAAGATGACTGCAAACTGACTTCAAAAGTCTGCTATGATCGATGCCTCTTCCTCACGGTCTGTCACTGGGGCTGCTGTTGAGACGGGTATCCACCTGGCAGCGGATGAAAGGAATCAGGCTCTGAAAACATCAAGGGCACAAATGGTGCCAATGACTCATTGGGGATCAGAAGGTGCAATTTGAATGTGTGGCCTACATCCTTTAAATCTACTTGCAAAATTACATACTGTGTGTGTGTACAGTAATGGAGTGACATGCGCATGCACCTGAGATAAATATGGAGACATCTGAATGACATTTGCACATAGATCTGGATGATGCACGTGCCACAAACGTGCAGCAGGAGCCGTCCAAGCAGTGTCGTCAACACCTCCTCGTCACCGCCCTCAGCAGACCATAACTTGGGTGGCAAAATCCTTCTGAGACAAACCCATCTGAGGCGCAGGACCTTCTTCGCGATGATATCTCTACCTTGGAATGCTGCCAAAGTGCACTAGGCTTTGGCAGGCGCCGCAATGCGTCGCAACCAAAGCTTCAAAGCAAAACGACAGCCAGATCTGCCAGATCTGCCAGGGTGCCCCAGTCGGGATTTTGAATGTTTTTGAAGTTGGATATGACGGCATCCTCCTGAACGACAGCGAATAGATCTCATAGCTGGGAGCATTTTTTGGAACTAAAATCAGAACATTACTAGCCTCCAATCTGGCAAATCTCTTCCGACTTTGCTTGATAGCTATCTTGCTGGCAAAGATCGGATCGGCAGGTGAACTCAGAAAGAGTTCCGTGACAGCAAACACCTAACAATACCCAGCGCCTGCTCATCATAGAACAGGCGGATGTGACCTACAATGTCACCACCTGCCATGCCAAGAATGCAGAGAATAGGAGGAAAGTGATAGAACATCAACTGGAACATTATAGAATTATAGAACATATGGGTTTGTCTTCAGGGCAACCCCAAAATTAGGATCTAAAAATAGGTTCCCCTTTGACAGTTTTTGGATGTTTTTGGGCCCGCGGTTTTGGACAAACATGGACAAACCCATGGTGAGTTTCAGCAACTCCAGGAGTTTCCCAGGGATAAAATTTCGGCCAAAACGCCTGTTGTGCTGCCGAGGAACGGGCGGAGGCCAATTCTGCTTGAAGCCAATGTTCCTCTGGCTCTAAGGTTCCCATCCTTTGCTTTCAAAAAAGCCAAGCAGATCTAAGCAGTGGATCGAGTTGATTGGATCTGCCTCCAAAAATCATTAATTAAAAAACATGCGCCATTTGTCATCTGAGCTTTGAACACAGTGCCTCCTGTAGCATGTGGCCCTGGCAAATGAAGTTGAATCAAGGGATACTAAATGTCCTCTTTCTCTCTCTTGGAATCTAGATGTCACTGATATGATATCACCGTTAAATATATATGTTTGAATGATTTTAAATTACCATGTCCAGCCTATCCAAATCAAAGAACCATCGGTCCGTCTGCCGATGCGATACTCGGAAGGCTTGGCCTTGGCTGCAATAAACATTCCCCTAACGTTTTTACTACTAAACAAAAACATGTTTTGGTATCTATTAGATCTAAACATGAACTGGAGTCGATTCTAAAAACTTATCTTTTTAGTTTTGTAGGTACTAATCTGGCATAGTGCTCAACCATTTGCCCTTTCATGTTGATGTGGCCTCTAACTCTAACATCACCATTTTGGTTGGTCAACCCCATGTATTGCCAGGATGGGAATCTACGACATCCAGGGCCCTGGCACCATAGAGCCATCGACCCACCAAACGCTGGTCCTGGGGAAGTCGATTTGAGATGTTTAGAGGTCAAGTTCTATCATCCAGATTGATGTAAGGGTTTCCTCAAATGGGGGTAGCCCAAGTCACCATGCGTTTCAATCACCCAAGTGTTCCGGCACTACTGGGTTGTTCGGCAACTCCTTCCAACACCACACAAGAAGAGCAATAGGCGTGGAGCATTTGAAAAACCTCTCCTGCCAAGATCGAGAAGTTGGATCCTCTTTGCCGCGGTAGCAAGGATTTCCTCCAGGAAGAGGGGCCTCGATTGACCAGGAATCACCTACTGATGGTCCAATGGTGAGGGTAGCAACTAACCCAACCACCGAACCTCAGTCCAAGAAAAGTACCAGGAGCATTCGGTCGGCCCCAAAAACTATACCTACGTAGCCCCATAGCCCATAGCCCATCTGTCGCCATCTGTTGGCCACAGGAAGTTTCTGGTTTTTGAGTGCGCCACGAAAATCCGGGCAACGATCCGAATCCGCAGCCTGGCTTCGGCCGCAGATGGTCGCAGCGGAGGACCCAACTCACTAGGTGCAGCTGATTTTTTGCTGTTTGACACGGGCCTATGGATGTCGCCATATTTTAACCGTCCAACAATTTAGGTGTGTTCACCAAAGATGTATAAAAACAACTGACAGTTTCTTGTTCTAATCTTCCCCATTCAAGCGGCCATAAAATGTGTACCCCATCTTCAGACACACACACACACACACTTGCTCAGAATAGTCATTGCGAATTCTGATGTGGAATGTATCTTACGTGCAAAAACACTCCAATTAAACCTGACAGGAATTGGTTGATGACCAGAGGCGAGAAAATTCGAAATGGTTCTCACCGAACAGATTGCGAAAACCATACAGGCAGTGAAGTGACATCGAATGGAAAACTGAGAGTTTGGGTTTTGTTTGACACAGTTTGAAAAAAGGAAAATCGGCAAGGTGGTTCTCGGGTTAGCCACGTCCCATTGCTGAAAATTGAAATGACAAAGCAGGTACACCAGGGTGATCAGCCCCGGCTTCCACCATCATGCATAGCTTCGTTGGCATGCGTTTGCATGATGGCCGCATGCCCCCTGCAGTTTGTTACTTGGTGCAGACAAAACAGGAAATATACCGCAAAAAGATGTTTTACATCTGTTCAGATGGTTCACACACACACACACAGTCTTCCAAAGCACCGCCGGCAACACGGCACTGCGGGTGGCAAAGATCGCAGGTGCGCTGTGCATCTTCGGGCCGCACTCACCCGGCCACCGCGTGCAGTCTCCCCCATGTCCTGCCATTGTAGGCCTCGCAGAGGGAAGGCGGTGACAGAGTGCATCTTGAGACAAGTGGAAAAATTGGATACACCTCAGATTTGTCCATTTTTCCTCAATAATGTTCAGACCATGTTGTGTTTATTATAGAAAACTCTGAGGCAACAACTGTACTCCACATGCGCTGCAGACTGGAGTGGGAGTGGCTCCCACCTTGGCACAGGTCAGGGATTGTATCATCAGGATGAGCAGGTTGACCGACGAAATCCACTACTGCCTGGTCACTGGAAGTTGGCTCGATGTTTCTGCAGAAGTAGCGACAACTTGGGCATTTAGGCCTTCAGAATGTGGTGAAATCCAGGGGGGGGTGCCCAATCATCGTCGCTTTCCTTGCAATCAATTGGGTGAAAACCAACAATTTTCAGACAAACTCAATCATAGCGTTGTTTTTTTTCCCACTATATCCCAAAATAATCCACAAATCCCCATAAAATGGTGGGTTTTGTACCCAATATCCAATATCTTCATTATCAGTGCGGCCTAGCGACTTCACTTGGATGGCTTCTGCAAAGATCTGCGGCAGAAGCGGTTGGAGTGCCTAGGCGGGTAGGCGGGCCATCCCCAAGGGATGCCAAATCATGGATCCAATACATTCCAATACCAAACCAGGGTTTCAAGATGTTTTAAGGGAGATATCTCAGATATCTATAGATATCTCAGATTAGAAAAAGATATGAAAAAGTCAGGGGTTACTTGGTCAAACATGGTCAAACTATATATATACATAATTATATAACTATCTTTTCACCAGGTGGACTGGCTCCCCTAAAGTAGTCTGGGATGCCCTAGGTGCACGGGCACTCCGCAACTCAAGGAAGTCCTGTGGATTGTGGGCATCGGCTCCAGAGAAATTCTGTGGATGACTTGAGGCAGCTCTACTCCAAGGTTTTGATGGCATATCAATCATCTTCTCCCTGGTTGCGTGTCCGTCTGAACTTGGTCAGCATTGCTAGCATGCGACTAGGTCTGATTAAGGTGCATGATGGTTCACACTTCCCACCCCTGAACCATCCTTGGCCTCGGAGACATCCGTCGTAGTCTTTGCTTCTGCTGCCCTGGGGAACAGCAATTTCCAGGTCCGCCAAATCTTCAGCTGAGCTGCATGAGCTGCAGCCGAGCTGCGAGGTAATCGGCAGGAAACCTCCACCAGCCACTTCCAGCCATGACTCTGCCCCTGGGTAGCCCTTAACGATGGAGCCTTCGGCCTCGGCTTCATGGTGATCTGCCAAGGTGTCCCACAGTAGTAAGTTGTAAGTGGATGTAAGTGGTACTTGTGGATCTATGAGATTAATGAAAAGTCCTTCAACCCGAGGAAGGACTGCTCATATCACCACAGTAATTCACACAGTCATAGAATTTCCTATGCACACACGAATTATGTAGAGGCAATGGGGGAAAAACATTGTTTTTTGGCAAACCAAGGACTCCTTTGTTTCTTTGGATCAAGTAATTGCATCATATTGCATCAACCACCAAAGGTGATTTTCCAGCGGGTCCATCAACATCCATCAACCACAGTCAGCACAGGAAGCCGTGCGATCAACCGTCCAGTCGCTTCGGAATCTGGCCTTGACTCTCCAAGAATGGTCCAAGGTCTATGTTGAGAACAGAAAAGCACACCACCACGCCACATTGGGGAAAACGATGCCGTTCTGTCTTGAGCACTGTATGCTAAAGATCCTCAATGATCAAGAACATGCAAAATTACAAACAATCAAAAAGCGATGCACTTAATTTAAAAAAAAAAAACACAAGTGCACTTAATAATCATACGAAGGTCCTAATGGTCCTATATAATTATAATATCAAGCCAAAGTCTCCATTCCGACAAGCAAGGCACATCAAGGCACCATCAACAATGGTCGATATGAGGCAATGGCTTGTCTCGAAGCCGCAGGTCTCTCAAAGCCAGAAACCTGATGGATGAAATTGCCTCTTTGAATAATATTAGGAGAGAATATGTAAGAATTATATGTGCATATAGAGTGTGTGTGTGTGCACATATCTCTCCCTTATATTATTTTACTATAGTTTATCATGTTACTGTTGTTTTCGAGTTTGTATTATATACATATACAGTAGTCGTGTTCTATCTAGTCGTGTCTGGTTGTGCTAAATGACCAAATTCATCCCACAAACCTTGGCACTGGTGGTAGCTCTATCTACTGCCATTCATTTGAACTTGCTTTGGCGAACTTGACAAAATACTGCGCCGTGAAGTATCCGAAAAAGTACATGGGCTTGTCTCAAAACACGTGGAACCCCAAAAGCCAATGGCTTGCATATCAATTTTCTGGTAAACACATGTGTCAGAACTATCACCTGTACCGACCCTTATGATACAAACCCCATGATTCAGACAGCCAATGGCAAGCAACTCAAGCGGCATAGCCAGGGAGTCCTTGCTGCTCCCATGGCAACCCCGCCTGGGCAGCGCGCTTGCGCGCTGCAGGTCGCAGCCCAGAAAACCCATCGGAAAATTCATATGGAAATATGGAAAGTCAAAATCCTCTGGCGGATTCCTCATCACTTTGAGGGCATCATTTCCTGGTTTCAGCTTCTCAAAGCACCAGCAAGGCCATAGCAAGGCCACTAAGATCACTAAGGGCCCATCGACTCCAGCAACAGGCCAAGCCTTGGCCGTCAACATCACCAGAATCGTGCACCGGATTGCATGATGTTGCGACATTGTTGTGACATTGTTCAACTAATGCATGGTTCATCCTGCAGTCATGGGCACGTATACTATATATTATATATACATATATAATTAGATGCTGCAAGATCATTCAATTTTATATAACTTTATCGCATAGAACAGCCTTGAATGAATCCAAATGAGTCTGGGGCTCATTCTCTTGATGCACTGTGGCAGATCATCATGAGATTCATGTTGTTCATAAATGTTCATAAACAGCGTCGCCTTTTTTTGGTTGCCATCGCATCCAGCACACTACATCACTACATCGACCGGGTTCATGGCCCACGGCTCCGCCCATCAATCAGCATAAATGCGCCAGCTGCTGTCTCCGGCACCTCAGCGGCTCAGCAGCTGCTCTTCCTCTTTTTGATCTTGATTCTTGAGGGTGAGAAGTTCAACTATAGGCTTTATATCAACATATGTAAACACATGTAAACATGTATAAACATTATATCATTGTATGATACTTCGTCGAAGAAATCAATGTTAACGAGTGTGAACTAGTGTCAAAGGTCCCTTCGTTGCCTCCCATCTTCCGGACCTAAGGCAACGACATTGGCCGTTGACCTTGTCTCGTGGTCCAAGCACAGCCAGCCGTTGGAAACCCTTCCAGAAACCATGCAACCTGGCGTGCGGTGCGCGCGGTGCGGTCCTGGCCCTTCTGTATGTTGCATCCTGTGCTGCTGAAACAGCTCGCGTTGCATGCTTTGAGCTGGGCCTCTTCGAACCTGCATCCGGTGATGAACACGAAGATGATTTCTCGTGAAAACAGGGTGGATACTTCTACGTGTATATTATATATATATATATATGTATGTGTGTGTATGATATGCGTGTGCATGTGTCTGAAATATCAATATGAATCTTCCATATTCATCATATCCCATTTGCATCATCCCCCTTATTCACATGGGCGGCAACGGAATCATTTCATGAATTATATGTTAAAAGGTTTGTGGCATATTCATATCCATTGTCCTCCTTTTTTTATACCCCATATAAGCACAGCAAATCATATCTCAATGGATTGGTTGAAGTGAAAATCTACAGGAAACCATAGGTATTTTCCAATATTTTCCCATTAAATATGGGGTTTTCCTGTAAATTTTCCCTTCAACCATCTTCCACCAATCCATTGAATATCTCATATGCATCATACTGCTGTAGTCACTTCGAACTCCCCGCCTGGGCCACCTTGGCAGCATCCAGGCCAGGGGTTTCCCGAACGAAGACCACTGGCTTCATGACCTGCGAAGCCAAAGGGATCCTGGGCCAATGACATAAGGATTAACCATACTAGTTACCTTAGTTAGTATTGGAATAGTAAAAAATAACACATAATAATAATGATATATAATGATACATTGGTATATATATATATATTTATTTATTTATTACCAAAAAAAAACATACATATATATATATATATATACAAAGTTATATATCATATGTTCACCCGATCATACTTATTTAACTGTTGAATCAGATGTGGCAAACCTAAGAATAATAACAAAAGAGAAGAGGACGAAGACGAAGAATTGAAGATAAGAACAGGGATTTCACCCCCAAATGATAGGGACACTGGGGATTTAACCAACAAAATACTGTCATCAAACTACACGGACCATGGATGACAAGGTGGGCGGTTATACCAACCATATGGTCACTTTGGTTCTACCATGTTCTACCACATTAGTTTTAATGCACCACGTGTAATGATCCGAATATCGCCAAATGTGTACCCTCTGGTAATTTAACATAGCTATTGAAAATCACCATTTATAGTGGATTTTCCCATTAAAAATGATGATTTTCCATAGCTATTTTGACATAACCAGAGGGTACCTTTATCCGAGGGAAGATGTGTGGTTTTAGCTGGTCCAACGGCCAAAGATTTCTGCCATCCAACGCAGCCTCGAAGCGCTCGTGCTGCCAGGGAGATTCGCAGGCAGCTGAGAGCTTCTCCTCCAGAGCCATGCGAGCCGTGGGCCCGAAATACGGGACGAATAGGGCACCTCGCAAAATATATACATTTATTGTCATTGATTATCATTTATGATCATTTATGATCAGTTATTTATAATAAGTATGCCTTTTTAACACCAGGATATATGAACTGCACCAGTTTTTAGATCATTTGAATGGTCCCATTTCCTGTTGCTAGCTGCGTACCATTGCTTCCGCCATCCTGAAGTATTCTTCATCAACGGCCAGGCCCCACCTTCGAAGTTTTTGCTGATGCACTGGAAGCTGGCGCCTTTCCGGAGTTTCTAGGCCAGGAAAGGCCCGGATTGATGGGTTGATATTAGGGCTGAAACTGATATGATACCGTGTCCGAAAACAAAATGTTGATATATAAACATGGATAAACGCAAGGAAGAGTGAGGATACTTGTAGTATGTTTGTTACATTGCATGACAATCACTGAATCACTCGTGTATGCTTGCGAGTCGCAGAGAATGATATCAGAGAATGATATCGGCAGTTTCCCTGCCTGCGGCGCTACTTTCTTGGCATTGCCAGTCCTGAACGAATCCATGAAGGAATCGATTGATGCATTGCACCAAATTGTCACGGTTCCTGCAAACCAAGACGCCTGGAACTTTCTTGCGGCATCTTACCTGAGTTGCATCATTCTTAATTCATGAGGAAATCAGCACAAAAGCTGTCCATCTTGACCTCTTAACATGTCCCAGGAATTTGCAGTGCACCCAGTTGAGTCTTCAGCCCTGGCTCTTTGATGTGCTCTGCGGAGGATCCTGAGTTCGACAGGTCCAGAAAACATCCACTGCGGCAGATCTGCCCTGAGTCGTCCGCCACTCTTTTGGTGGCACTTGCACTGGGCTTGGCAAAGGCTTTGGCCCTTGGCACAAGAGGCGGGTCCCCAACGCTGTCGCAAAGGCGAAGCGTGCTGGTTGGTGGTTCCCGCCCCAAACCCACAAAAAATGGGTCAAGAATGGTCAAGAGGGATCATCCTCCGAGGGATACTCTTGAAACATGTTGAATTCACCAACCAGGTTCTGATCATCGTTTGCTATGCGATGCTATGCGTCCTCCCAAAATCTCTAAGGCGCCGTCGTAGCATCTGTCCCTGTGGACCTGGGAGCAGCCTGAGCTGCAGATGCTGCAGTACCCACGGCTCGTCGGACCTCAGCTTGAGGCACGTCTCTGGAGCCTGCTATTTTTTGGAGAAATGGAAGCTATATGAAGCTATATGAAGCTAGCAGCTATACTCAATGACCAGACTCTGACCCAGGTAGCACCATCGCTCCAGCAAATCCTCGACCGCCAACTTTGAAAGTCTTATTTTCATGAAAAAGCAGCACAAATGACCCTGTCCTGCTATCCTGGAGTTTGCCCTTAAAATAATGGCCTGGCAGCACAGCATGGGAATGGCCGAAGCTGTTCAGTTTGGAGAACCTGATCGTAGCCGTCCTGGCCTGCTCCGGGGCAAAAAGCGATGGAGTCGGCTTCTGGGAATGAGACCTGGCCGTCAACAACACCTTCACTGCTGGTGATGCTGTGACCACCAACGGAGCTGAGTTTCTTTGTTCAAGACTGCCTTCGCTGGTGATGTGCCAACCTGCCTCTATCTGAATGCCGTCAGCACCACGCATTTCTCCCTTCTTGATGGTGACCTCAAGATTCAAGAATTGCCCTCAACAATTTTTGCCTTGATTGGAATTTATGTGAAACGAGCACAGAAGCTCCGCTGGTTCAACACTGGATGGATTCGCGACCGGGTCCGCGGCCACAGTCCCATCATCATCTTCCCACTCTCCATCGAAGGAGCAGGCTGCGGAGCTTGGCTGAACCTCGGACCAGCTGTAGGCCATCCCATCAGAAGTCATGCTTAGTTTCGTACAACTAAAATGCTGATAAAATTTTAGGAATGTTAAGATGTGTTAAGTTACTATAGAAACGACCTCATTAAAACCCATTCAATGTGTAAAAATGGATTGTCATGTGACTTAAGAGAGAATAGTAAACCACATTTAACAGCCATAAGCAACCCATTCCTAGCTTGGTTTTCTGGGCCACCAGCCGTCCTCTCAGAGGCCTTCTCTGCTGCCTGCAGCTTCTCCTGCAGGATTCTGGTATGTGTGCACACGCGAATGCACGTATGACTATGTATGTTGATTTGCCTCTTTATTTATCTACATATCTATCAATTTATCTTTGATTATATATGTTTTATGTCTAGACCTTGTCTTGATGTGTGCGCTACAACTAGGTATATATAATGTATGTACTCTTTTATCTATATGAATGCAGAATAGAGAAGACACGGAAACATACAGAACAGGTGCTGGCCCTGTCTCACTGTGGCCCTCCAAACCTCAATCTCATCAAAGTCGAACATGGCGACAAGCTGCCCATCTGCTTCGGCGGTCAAATGTGTGGCATGTCCTACGAATTTGACTGGGTTGGTTGAAGGATGTTGAAGGGGACATCTTAATGGGAAACCATAGTTTTGCCCCGCCATCATGCGCAGAATTCATTCATGGGTGTCTCCTGCAAAAGTTGCCTTCAATTGCCTTCGTCCACTGGGATCAAATCCGAAAACTGCAACGCATGATGTGAAGACTGACAAATGCGCACATCTTCGGTTGGGGATATTCAAGCAGTTGAAGATTGGGAGAACATGTTTCAACCATCCAACTGACTACTAAACAAGGGACATCAAGGGAAAATACAATATGCCCCTAAAAAAATGGAAAAATGGGGGTTTCAGGGCGTATATGTTTGTATGTTGCTTGTTATGATTTTGTGTTGGGGTTCAATGTTTCATCTTCGCCTTTGATGTTTTTTCAGGTGGGGTTTTGGGGG
>Ga0126342_10009604_pt1 | contig 17334 bp, 17 predicted proteins | sample Cyp1metagenome_FD_92528 | JGI IMG/M metagenome (GOLD analysis project Ga0126342, IMG submission 92528) | Coral microbial communities from Lord Howe Island, Old Settlement Bay, Australia - Cyphastrea 1 metagenome | ecosystem: Host-associated > Invertebrates > Cnidaria > Coral ... | reverse complement strand
CTTGTGGTTACCGAAGTGTAACCGGAATATAGTTTGCTACGAACTTTTCACCAAACAATGGTGTATTTACTTGAACGGCTTTGGCTCAAGAAACGTCCTTGTGCTGATACCACACGTTTTCGTCTATATATATATATTATACATAATGAGATTAGTCTTGGTTTGGTGTGTCCCCATCAGTGCAGCAATTGTTAAATTGCCACTTGTTCCAAATGCTCCTTCAAGTGTGTCATTCTGAAGTGCTATATTTGGTTTCAACTCAGTCAAAATTCATGATTATCAGCTATATGCGGCTATGTTGAGTTATGTTCCACATATTCACGGAGCATCATGGAAAATGGATGAAAATTCTTAGTTACTTTGGTTATATTATCCATTGAACATATTGAACATCCAAGCTGAACCTCCGCAGCAGAAGACTCGAAGACTCGGTCAGGAATTTTGCCTGGAGAGCTTTCCCTTCGATTGTCTCTTGGATCGCTGCGGGATGGAGGAGTTGATTCTGCGTATATTTTTCAGATCAACACACATATATAATATATATATATATATATTCCCATCAATATCCCCATTCATATATCATATATACCAACAGTTGGATATCATATATATATATATGTATATATATTCCACAAGTTGAATATATACCCCACAGAATGAAACACTTTTGACTTCCGTAGGGGATCTGACCAAAGCGGTCAAAGCTCGGTTTGTCAAAACATGGTTGATTTACATCTACATTTCTGGGAAAATGATGTTCAAAAGCCCGTGGGGTTGTTTTTTTCCCCTTCCCCAGCATGTTCAAAGCAAAACAGCAAAGATATTTGTGAAACTGCTCTTGGGGATGCTGTTCCACGAAAAAGTGGTGATATTTCACGATAGTTGTAGGGTCCGCAGACCCCACGTATTCCCAACTTATGGAGGTCAAGATCTATTGTAGATCCTATGGTTATCAGGCCAGCGGCTGCTGGCCGAGCTGCAATTGGTGAACACGGGCTTTGAACTGGTGCCCAATTTCTGCAACGCTGGGGTGGGGCCAGCATGTTGAACCTGTTGAACCGGAGGATTGGTGACGAACTTGGGGCATCCAATTGTAAGTGGGTAATGCCATGTAATAATCATATGCATGAGCCAGTTATATGATGTTATATGGAATATCCTCAGATATAGATTTTGTATGGCTTCTGTTCACCACTTACGATACCCCAGGGGTCTCACTTCCAAGAACTTGTAGCCTCCCTGAGTGCTGAATGTTCTGGATACAGTCCATCACTTTTTGGATCTTTCGCTGGGAAAGGTTGGAACGATTTGCGGTTTTGAATGTTTCAAGTGGATCTTGTTTTGAATGCTTTGATTCTCTTCGGACATTTGTTGTGTTGACAAATTCTAGGACGACCCACTTAGAGACCGTGTTCTGCAAACAACACATCACTCTGAATTACCACTTGGATTAGTTGTGAACTTCGTGGTAGATGGCCAACAAATTTACAAAACCTAAATGGACTGTTGAACATACGCCGCTATGGCCAGTGAATCGGGGTATATGATCCGATCCCTCAGGTGTCCAGACTGCTCATTTTTGAGCCAAAAACGGATGTCCCCCTATGGTTGGTATAATCCCCATATTACTGTATATATATAACATATATATATATATATATGTCATAAATCCCCATGAAATATCCACTATGGTCATATCCCACCATTCAATCCCGGCCGTGCATTTTCTCCATCTTCTTCTGAGCCCAATTCCCAATTTTCGCAGCGGTTTTTTTTTGGAATCCCCAAGCCACCATGGTTGTTTAATTTTCCCAATTTTGGTGATAGTTCTATCCGATTATCCCATAAATATACCATTCATATCCCCAGAAAAAATCCCTGGTTCGTGGGATTTTGGCCAGTATATCCCATTCATATTCCATTCATAACCTATGAAAACCACTATTTACCACTATTAACAATTCTTAAGCATTATTATTGGTTTACCACTATTTACCACTATTTACCACTATTAACAATTCTTAAGCATTATTATTGGTTTACCACTATTTACCACTATTTACCACTATTTACCACTATTTACCACTATTATTAGCCATCAACCCCCCAACGTTTCCAGCCAGGAACAGCTGAAATCTCTGGACGGCTGGAACTTCACCACGGCCGCTTTGGCACAGCCGGATGATGAGATCGCCGCCAACCGGCAACGGGTCCTGGTGCGGGGCCCTGGGGAGTCCGGGGGAGTCCGGGGGAGTGCCGGGGAGCTTCTGATGTTCGGAGAAATCATGGGGAAATGTCTGAAAAAATCATGGGGGCCAATGATCTATGGATGACCATGATATATTTGGCAAACCCAATCATGATCTTCTATGTGGACAATTCTATGGAGAACATCATGGGAAAATCCACTATAAATGGAGGTTTATAGCTTGGATTTTATGATATAAATAGTGAATATGATGGTCTAAACCAGTGGTAATTTTGTGGTTGATAGTAGATAAAGAATGGGTATATAACCAACAGTAATCAATGAATCATGAATGAATAACGACCAATAATAATGAATAATGATGTGTAATGGATATTCCAAAACCCTAAAGCCGTGGTATTTGGGATACACCCTGGATTCCAGGGATTTAGACATAGAATGGATTCCATAATGGGATTTTATACGGATTATAACGGGATAATGGATGCTGGGGAACTAATGTGGATATACTGGGGATATGATACAACAGGGTGTTGGCCCAAAAAAATGTGGGATGAGTCGGTATCCAATTTATGGCAATTTTCATGGGGAAGATGATTAAACCAGTGGATTTTGGGGGCAACCTATTTTCAGACAAGCCCAAGTGATGTCCGGAGCAAGTGATTTTGGGCTTCAATGGGTATGGATTGGGGTTACATATTTTTTTCGGTTTAGATTTGCCTAAAAATGGGGTATCAAAATGTCCGACCCCCGAAAAATGGTCCGTTTCATGTCGCACCACATTGGTGCCCAGAACTAGATCCACAGCCAGTTGAGCATTGAAGTGTTCAGATTTTTAGAGATGTTCAACAGGAACTTATGCCGATGATCTCCCTCAAGATTGCTGGGGACCCATCAGGACAGGAAGCAGATGGGGCGAAAGGAAGCATTTTTTGCATTTTGGGATGGCTCAAACAGGATCAGAATGCCCAGCCTTTGATGGGTCCCAGTCATGAGGGACCTCTAATGACTCGGTGTCAGGTGAATGTCATTCTGGAGCGACAGTCGGGCTTCTTTGTGAAGCAGGCCGAACATTACGATTGCAAGATCCAAAAATGGGGGACTTTTTTTTGTCTCAATCAAGAGATGGAATGGGGAACCCATGAAGAATATAGAATAATAGATCAATACATGGTAAGTGAAAATACATATATCGATGGAGGCATATATAAATATATATATATGTATATATATAGTATAGAAGGTGACTAGGTTGTGTATATATATATGTATATATATAATGTCTTATATTACATATCTGTTAGATCAATATATCTAGGTAGATGTCTTCTGGCCCAATGAATCCCATTTTTTTGCCATGGCGCCAGGTCCTAAGCATCTATTGGTTCCTGACCACCTTGATGTTCTCCTTCTTCGTTTTGCAGTCACGAGCTGAGCGGTCTTGGGATCACTGAACTGAGGACAGGATCCAGTAGAGGAGCCCTTTGGGAAGTGGGGCTAAGAATTTGGGGCAAACATTTTTCAAAGTGGGGCTAAGACGGAGTTCTCCAGTCTGGTAAACACCATTTCGTCATTTTTCAACATGGCTATTGGTGATACATCCAGTCTGGTAAATCCCCCATGTTCCGAACAGCGCCCTTGGGGTACCTGCAGCAACCGAGGTCCGATGATTTTACGAAAAGGCAATGGGTCTCTGATTGGCACCCTTTTCATGCTCCCGAATGGTGTGTAAATCCCCTGCTTAAAAAAACATGGTTTCTGGGTGTTTTTTGTTAAAATTATTCGGGAGAAGGGTCTGGAGTTGCGGTGACAGGCTGGTGGATATCCTGAAGATCGTGCTGACGCAAACCACGTTCCGCTTCAGTGTTGAGCACCGCTTGCCCAAGGCCATCAGATTGGTGGTGCTTCCCCTCGGTATGTTCAGAACATTTCACTAGCGAAGCTTCGTAAAGTAAGCTGATTTCGAGGTCTGAGATAATATCCATTCCCTTATACGGATAATAAATAAACCAAATGGATAAACCAAGGGTAATATAGTAACCTTATCTTATCCCATTGGATGGTTCCCCCAAATATGGTAATAGGTTTTGAACCATCCCCATATAAAGCCTATGGCTGTTGTGGCTGGTGGCAGGTGCAAGTCTGGACGCCATTCGACGTCTATCTGATCTCCTGCCAGATCTTGTGTTGTTTCATCGCCTCTCGGCTTTAGCAGCATAAGATTGCATGAACATAATCTGGTTGGTGGTTTCAAACATGACTTTTATTTTCCATTTCATATATGGGATGTCATCCTTCCCATTGACTTTCATATTTTTCAAGATGGCTAAAACCACCAATCAGCAATTAAATGACCCAAATTAGGACAATTGTTTTGGTGGCGTTGCATTCCATCGGCCAAACACTGAGGCTGCAGCCTACTTGGCGAGCTTCATCATGTCACAGCGTGAGGAAAAAGTCTGCTTGACACAGGCGATGGCCATGGCAGACAGGGATGCAGGGGTTCTGCATCTAGGGGAACCACTACCAACAACCCTAAACCAACCCAACATTGACAAGTTAGCATCAAGTTACTAACTCCTGACCGCAGGTTTTTCTTTCCATTTCTGCGTTAGCATCACGCTTGGTGGTTGAATGGTTGACTCCCTTGACTGAGGGATCTTGGGGAACGATGTCCAAAGAATTCTGGGATGTACCCATGTTATCATTGGTCTTCTTGATTTTTGTTCATCCAAACAATGTGTCCTGTTTCTATATCTTTGGATGGTCCATTCCCACCTGGATGATGATCCAATCACCTGGTTGTTGGTTCATTGCCCACATCGCCCACATCTGTGGGTTCCATGGTTGATGGCTATGCACATTCCCTGCCAGAATCCGTTTTCAACCACACATATCAAAAAGTAAAGAATCAGTCTACGGTTTCTTGCAGGGCCAGTACGTACCTCCATCCATCCAACCAGCCATCTATGTGCATACGAACTCACAGCCACGTCACTGGTGGTTAGGATTAGGGGTAACCATCCCCAAATGACATAAATGGTCATATTTCTATTTTACAAACCTATTACAGGTCATTTGGTGTAAATTGCAAGTCATACTACCAAATTTACCGACCTATTTTCCGTCATTTCAGGTTGGTAAATTATGACATCATTTCTCCAGATGGGACTCCTACATGGACTATGGTCATCCCACACTGGGACTGAAATTGGTCACTATAAATCCGTATTACCGGGGGGAGGGTGACTATCCGCTTTTATAGTTTCGCCAGCTACATCTAATATCGCATTATCTATTATATATACTATATATAATAATAGAACTAATAATGATAATAACAATAATATAAGAACCATAGAATGTTGGTTGGTTTTACCCCCATAAATATTCCCATATATTCGCATTAAATCTCCAATACATTCCAATACTATTCTCATTACATTCCCATTGAATCGCTGCACTATCAAATTATATCCCATTATATATACATTAAGTATACCCCAATTATACCCATTATAGGTGGTTGCCAGTGGTTGTATATCATTAACTATCCCTATGATACTCTTGAAGGGTCAAATCAGCACATAAACTGTACACCCTACAGACACCGTAGATATTTCCATTGAATTCCAACATATGGTGATATTTTGTCATTAGAGAAAGGGAATTTAAGCAACAAATATGGGGATCAACGCAATAGATATTGCAATTGTGAAATATAATATTTAATCTAAACCTATGGGGATTTAAATCCTATACTCAATGAAATATGTTGGAATACGATCTTCGAATCAGACTTGCCAATAAAACATCTTCACGCCATGTATTGTTTGAATTTCACCACCATATTACCCTCTGGTAATCAAGCATAGCAATGGGCAATCCACCATTTATAGATGTTTTTCCCATTAAACCACAACTTATCTAGAAATTTCAATTACAACGTTTGATTACAAGAAGGTATATCCCATTATAATCCATTCCATCCCATTCTGGAATCTATTACTGTCCCATTTTAATGCATTAATATCCCATTATTATCCACTATATTCCATGACTATCCATTATTATCCCCGTATCATCCATGATATATACCATTATGGAATCCCTACCATTCCATTGTTATCCCATTATTGTCCACTATTTCCCATTGTTATTCATTGTAATCACCATTAAATCACCATTATATCCCACCATAATCCCTAGAGCCGTGGCACTTGAAGGAAGTGGAACGCCTCTTTTTACTGAGCTTGGCATCTTTGTGGGCGGGCAGCTCAGAGAGCAGCCGTTGAATGCCTGTGAGACCTTGGTGAATGGTTGATCTTAATGGTGTGTATTATATATATATAGGTATATGTCATATGATATATACATTGGTGTGTGTACATATATATATATATATATCATATGATATAGAACATGAACATATGTACAATGAATGTATTATATGGTGTATATATATATATATTTACATGTACATAGAGATATAGATAGAGAAGATCAGATAAGATAAGATAAAACAACATATACCACAAGATAAAAGATAAGATAAAAGAAAATAAGATAATATATATATAAGATAAACGGAAATAAAATATAAGATAAGATAAGATAAGATAGATAGATAGATAGACAGATAGATAGATAGATAGATAGATCAGCCTTTACTTGGCCATTTTCTGGAGGCTACACAGAGTGAATGAGCACCCTACTCTTTATTTGCAACAAACATGGTGATCAATGATCAGCCACAACATCATTGAAACAGACAGCAACAGCTGAGAAAGTTCAGGTCGTGTGGAATCTTGGCTTCATCATCTATGCAATCCATCGAAAGAGGCCGTGGCGGCCAAAAAATTAAACATGTGCGGTAAACGTTTGTAACCAGCCTCTTTAGAGTACTGTACCTTTGAAACCACACAATTTTTTGGGCTTCATCAAAATTGTCCCATCCCACACCCTAGAACTCCTGGGTCTCCTGGGCAATGTCCATCTGCCGTTGCAGGCAGGAACGAATCTATTCTCAGCAATCCATCATGGGCGCCTTGGAAATGTCGCGCTTCAGTGGTCTGTTGCCGCGCTACAGCATCCTGGCCATGAATAAACCCTCTGGGATTGGGAGCGTTTGGGTTCATAACTCCCCAAAACGGGGCCAGGTTCTGAGTGGAGTATTATAATGTATATGCCCTGATTTGGGGGTAGAGCTGCAATGACTGGGCCAGTGAACTCAGTGAACTGATCGGAGCTAGGGGAAATTGGGGCAAGTTGGGAACTGACCCCACTGACATGTTCATCACATGTTCATCCCAAAGCCTGGATCCGAGGTAAATCACCTTTGACAGTCAAGCGCAAGGGCAGCGGCAGTAAGGGCAGCGGCAGTGATGGTGAGGCTTTGCGGTTCTGGTTGGATGGCTCGAACTTGGGAGAGAGAAAATTGCTTGGTTTCACACTGAGTGTTTTGTAAGTTCTTGACCACATTAACATCCATTCATATCCATTCACATCCCTCAACTTGATCCCCAATTCTACAAGACCAGCATCGCATGACCGGCTTCGCATCGTGCCGTGCCCATGATGGCGATGCAGGAAGAAATGTCACCCGCCTTCTCCCATCGAGGCCAAAGCTGTTACCATCCGAGTATCAACATTTGGACTTCTTCAAAATCAATAAAAATCCATGGTTTGAAGATCTTCGAAATCTCAGAATTCAGCAAAGATCCATGGTTTAGAAATCTCACATTACATTTTGTTGGCAAGTTATGTATCCCAGGATATATGATATATATATATCTATATCTATATGTATATCTATATATATATTATCCCATATATTATACCCATTTATAGATGATTATTGATGATTATCCATTAGTTTCACATTTTTTCATGGCAAAGGGGATCTCCCCGGAAGCCTTCTCGGCAGGCACTGGCGTAGAAGCCTTCACTGGAACCAGCAATCAAGAGACGCAGGTTGCTTGAGGGTGTCGTCATGAGTATCGGCTCATATTTACATCAAGCCATCCAAGTATGCTATTCTGTGGATGATTATATATATATATATACAATATATATATATATACACAATATATATATACAATACATATATATATATAAACAATATATATATATAATACACAATATATATATATGTAGATATTTTATATATCCATTCTTGGCATCAGACCGTTCAAGTATCTTCGGGTCCTTCAGATATGAAGTACTTCTTTTTGCTGTTCAAACAATGTCACCTGGACGGCGGCCAATGAGGTCATCTCCATTGCTTTCCGCATTTGGTTGATCCGAAACGTGGATTTGGTGTCACTCAGCAGCAGATCTGCGGCCTGTCGGACTCGAGTGCGGAAGTCTGGGAGATTCAAAGGGAACCACGGGAAGAGAAACACAATTCGGCTGAGACTTGGGGAACATGTCATTTACCCTCTGGTAAACTAACATAGCTATTGAAAATTGCCATTCATAGTGGATTTACCCATTAAAGATAGTGATTTTCCATAGCCATGTCAGTTTATGAGACGGTAGGCCTTTATTCCAACCCATCCATCAACCCCTTGGTTTGTGCCCGAGGAAGGCAACCTTCGAATACAAGTTCCGTGTCTTCTTGGCAGCTTGGGTCAGCAATGGACCTTTTTTGCACCCAGTTTTTGTTAGCACCTCCAAAACCCAATGGCTTAGGAAATCATTTGGGTATCATGGTGAAAGTTCCAAGAATATTTTTAAGCACCAAAATATGGGGATATATGGGGATATTTCGTGGGATAAAATGGGATATATACAATCAAAGAAATCCTGAGTGTCTCTGAAAATGGGGTATACCTCAACCTCTAAATGCCCATCAAATGAAAAAGAACATGATGACAAATCATCAAAATTTGGGGCACCCAATTTTCAGACGAACCCTGCTGGTTTCCCATTAGAATCCCTGATTAATTATTGGACAAATCCAACTCTTTGTTTTTCCTTGATGCGGAAGCTGCGCGTCTTTCTGAAGTGCTCGATACTTATCTCCCTCAAACGGATTGCCGCAGCGTGCTTCAAAGGTTGAGAACATGCTGTGACTAGAAATGGGTACCCTGCGGTAATCAAACAGTGCAATGGACGATTCCCCATTTCGTTTGATGATTTTTCAGTAGACCCCTCCATGTCGGGGATCTCCCAGCCAGGAATGGCTTGATGAAGCAGCGGTGGGACTTGAGAAGGGCAAAAAGGCCATCGTTGCGCCGACGTCGCCAGCAGGGTCCAAAACATCGAAAACAAGGAGATAAGTCACCGTTGGGTGCTGGCAGTGATTGACCAGAAAACATCCCCATGAAAGTGGCCAGAAATTCGGAAGTTGTTGAAATCCTGGGCATTTCAGGTTGGTTAAACCATCCATTTTTTGGCTTTGTTGAAATCCTCACTGGCCACATCCCCATAAAAAAGTTGCTTAAATCCCCACTGGCCATATCCGACATATCCCCATGATGATTTGTTAGTTCACATCCCAAGTTCTTTGTTTACCAATTGGTTTTGACATCCCAAAAAGTTGGGTTTGTCTCTTAAAATAGACCTCTGAATCCAGAACGGAACATACGAACACTTTAGATTTTCCCATATTTTTCAATCGCCATTCAAATCGGGGTTTCTTATTTTTTCAATAGCCATCAATATATCATATATATCCCAATGGTTGACAAAAAATTGATGGGTACATTTTCCCATATATTTTTCAACCCTTCATTTTCCCATGGGATATTTGTTGGTTGACATCCAAGCGTTGGTTTTTCCCATGGGATATTTGTTGGTTGACATCCAACCGTTGGTGGAGTATTTGCCATGAGATCTCTGCCCTCTTGGCCAGGCCAAGGAGTTGAAAGTGCCATCTTTGGCGATTACGTCACGAGCCCAGCAGTGGCACCAGCACCAACAATGGTTGGTTGGGCGGGTGGGTATATATACACATAATTATACATATGTATGTATAGAAATCATGAAATGGTGGTTAGATCATGTTAGATCCTATCCTTTCTTTCCCTTTTCCAGGTTGGTGAATATATGAGAAAAGAAAACTGGGGAGTTGTGTGTGGGGAGTATGGTATCAATGACTCAAGGTTTCACCTGGCTGAACGACAGAACGACAGATTTTGCTCATGAAATCCTGGAGGTCAGAAATCATCAACCATCAAAGATGGTGAAATTCCTTGGGATGCGTAAATAACCAGGAATAACCAGGAATCATTTTAACCATGATTCACCATGATTCATGAATGATTATGGTTTATATGAAATGGTTATATCTATGGTTATTCACCATAGATATAACCATATCATTAACCAAAAATATCCATAGATGTTAATAATATGATTGGTTAATGATGGTTAATGATGGTTATTAATGATGGTTAATTGTGGTTATATAACCATCATTAACCAACCATATCAGTTATATCTCTATGGTAAAATCCCCAGGTTCCCATCATGCGGCGCTCCCACGTCCCCAGGAATGCCGTGCAAGCGGAAGTGCTTGACAGGTGCAGCAGGGTCCGTTGTGGGAGATAGTTGGCATATGGGCTTTGGGACCTGAAAAGGTTGGGAAAACCCCACCAAAATTCACTTTGAGAAAGTCATGGTCCCAAATTTGTTGCCATAGAAATTGGGGCTAGATCCCTTTTTTCAGGTACCAAAGCCATCTGTTACAATGTACAAATAAAAATGGTCCAACAGGTCTAGCGCCCCCCATGGTCTGAAGTTGGGTCAAAAACATGACGTCTGCCTTTTCGTTAATCCCCGTGCCCCATTTGGATTGGGGAAAAACTATATCCAGTAAAATAGACCCATTATCCCGTGAGTCATGAAAAGTATACCATAAAATTATCCCGCATCCCATTGCCTTTGTTATACCATCATTTTCCATGCTTCAATCCCTACTATCCCTATGTTTTCATGGTTTAATCATCCTCATCAGCCCATGATGGTTTCAGCAGATCTATCTCATTATCTTGTCCAACTTATTATCCCATTCTAATCATCCTGTGGTAATAATATGGTAATCATATGGTAATCATATGGTAATCTGGTTGGTGGTTTGGAACATTTTTCATTTTTCCATTTAGTTGGGAATGTCATCATCCCAACTGACTTTCGCATATTTTTCAGAGGGGTAGGTATACCACCAACCAGTCATAGCAACCCCCCCAAAAAAATTTATGCAGTCACAGGGTAATCCTATGGTAATAATTTGGATAATATGATATCCCAACTTATTATCTTGCCCAACTTATTATCCCATTCTAATCATCCTATGGTAATAATATGGTAATCATAGGGTAATCATATGGTAATCTGGTTGGTGGTTTGGAACATTTTTCATTTTTCCATTCAGTTGGGAATGTCATCATCCCAACTGACTTTCGCATATTTTTCAGAGGGGTAGGTATACCACCAACCAGTCATAGCAATCCCCCCCTAAAGAATTATCCAGTCGCAGGGTAATCATATGGTAATAATTTGGATAATATGATATCCCAACTTATTATTTTGTCCAACTTATCAATCATCCCATTCTAATCATCCTATGGTAATAATATGGTAATCATAGGGTAATCATATGGATAACATTATATCCCATTATCCTCCGACTTGGAGGGTTCCGGCTCCGACCGTATCACAGGAGCTCAGCACCGGAGGTGGTGAACCCTGCCACAGGCCATGTGGCGGCAGGGGCGGCCCAGAACAGCGGCCGAGGTCACTGGAATGCTTGGGAAAGGGAACCATTCCCAAGATGAGTGTTATGAATTACTACAATTATCATGATTATAATCATATTAAAAAATCATGTTGGTGAGTTATTATGGTCTATTATGACTATTCAACCAGAAATAAGGTTTTTTAGAAGGAAAAAACATATGTTTCGCTGGGTGATTAAAGAGGTTTGTGTCCAAAGTAAACTTTAATCATGATTCTGCAAGAACCACTAAGAAGAGTTATCCATGGAGAGAACCATGGAGAGGGGAATTTGCCAAGAGAGAATTTTGTATCTGACGGCTGATTTTTCAACAAAGGGGATAACATGCAAGTTAATGATGGTCACTGTTTTTTCCCTTTTGATGGGAGAATTGTAGATATTCATCATATATGTAGATATTATTCATCATCATCATCATCATCATCATATTCATATATATATGTATGTAAGTACGTATATATATATATGTATGTATGTAAGTACGTATATATATATATGCATATATATATATAAATATGTGTATATATATATATATATATGTGGATTTGGAGGAGTTAAAGTTGGAACTCCCTGCTCTCTCAGGTGCAGATGCTCTTCCGAGCCACCTTGCGCCCCTTGGACTAGTGGAGCTGACCAAATCGGATCAAAATCCCACCATTTGTCGATTCATTTCTTTTAAAATATGATAGACTCATGGATGAATATATATATATATACATATATATATATAGGTAGGTAGGTAGGTAGGTAGGTAGATAGATAGATAGATAGATAGAGAGAGAGAGAGAGCGATAGAGATATAGAGATAGAGATAGATATAGATATGGAGAATGGATAACAAGTTTATCATGAATCTACAATTTTTTATATGACTGCTCAGGTTGCTCCATGTGATATTTTCTATGATAGACGTAGACCCCTTGAGGCATGGATCAGCAAGTTCGTCACTTCCCCTTCGACTGTCAGTGGCTAGCGGTCACTGTATCCTTGAAGGCGGCTGAAGCGCTTGCGGCTGTTGGGACTCATTGATGACGAAGACATGTACAACGAACATTGTTATACACCATCTAAATATCATTGTTTAGGCTTCACAATGGGCTTGAACATTTCACATGTTGATCCCCATTCTCGAAGTATTTATTGAAGATCCGTATATCAAGGCAAGTTATGGTATCACAGGCGGCATCATCGTTACGGTCATCGTTCCCCTAGTCTGAAGCCGCAGAGCTTGCAGCAAGCTCAGCAAGCTGCAGGAAGAGGGCTGCGCACAAAACCGATCCTTTGTCTTCCAATATTGTGAGGCGTGCAGGGAACCAGGAAACCTGGATGGTTCGGGCATCCTAGATCCGGTCACAAGGAAAGCCATGACAGGAATCAATGGAATTACACTGGACCATTACCACACGTTTTAGTTGCTGGTGGGTGACAAGGTAGCCCATGGTAGTAATGGCTTTTTGTTCCTTCCAGGAAGTGACAGCAGGTAGAGTTTGGCGGTGTGCCTCAACCGTGTGACACCAGGTAGATGAAGGTCTATCGCTGCTTGGCATGGGAGAATCAGTCGAGATTACTGTACAGCGAGGGTGTGTGTTGCAATTTCTAAAGCTTGGCGATATATTTTACTATATTTATGTTATGACTACTATATGTATACATAACTACTATCTATCTATCTATCTATCTATCTATCTCTCTCTCTCTATATATATACACAACTACTATATAATACTATATATATATACATATAACTACTCCCTCTCTCTCTCTCTATCTATATATATACACATACATACACATGCAATCATGTTCATAGATCTTTGATGTTGGTTATCTCACTTCATCCCAACAAGTTGCGAACATCCCAGTGAATGGAGCGATGGAACAAGATGTGCCCGCTGAGGTTGGACGAGTGGTATCTTTGCCCAGATCCAGCCTTTAGTACTCTGACCAAGCAGGATGCTCCGAGCATCCAAGATACGGTGCAATTCTCAGCTTGCCACATGGAGGTGTTGGAAACCTGTGCCAGATGGAGGTTTCCAAACCTCCCAAAAAACTTCTTATTTCCAGACATTCTTCCATTGATGTGTGCAAGAATGGGGTGGATTCATGCCAAGTGTATGGCCTTTTTTTCGGTGAAATGGATGGAATGAGTGTTTCCCAGAATTTTCGGTACCAAACCCATATGCGAACCATCAACTGGGGGTTCACCCGTTCACCGCCAGGTGATGTGTGGTTTGTTGATTCGTCGGGCCTCGAGATACTATGCAAGGGACTCAGTCATATCAACCGGTCGGATCTAGAGGAAGATCCAACCAGAGGAACACATCATCCCATCATATCCCATCCCTTTTGGAAATCGTCAACAGATACTGATACCCCAAAATGACCCAAAGAATTTGGACATTTGGGTGGTGAAAAAGGCTCACCTTACTGAAACATCCGCCAGGTGGTGAACATCATGCTGATGCTGGGCTTGATCTCCTCCATCGCCTTTGCCATTTATACGGTGGGACTGGGTGGCGACGGTAGTCGTTGTGGAATGAGGTTTTTCTTTCACAACTCTGGATCTGAGAAAAAAATATATCTCTGGAAAGATAGCTGAGAAACAAATATATCTAAGAAATTACGTGATCCCACTTCCAAATGACGTGCTGCAGTTCGCCACTGAAGCAGTGGCCTTTTCTCAGCGACCGCAGAACTGCCGCAAGGTCAATGTGAGCCTTTTCTGGGAGCGCGCAGAGGCCTGGTGGATCCAGAACTTGGGTGAACTCTGGACAGCATTCTGGATTACTATGAAACAAAACTGATGTTTATAGCGCTATAGTGGTGATGGTTAGGACTTTATCCAATGGTGGGCTGCCCAGTACCGCTTTGAATGCCAGGTGTTCTTGGGAATATTTCCGCTGATTGTCATCTTCAAGATGTCCGCGCAAGGGAAGCTGTGTGGGAACCTAGTCTTGTCGCTGGAAGCAGTGCAACTACGGCAAGGGCAAGTTGGAGGTAAGACACCATTTTTTTGGCATAGACGGTATAGATATTAACGCCTTAGATATTATATTGGGACAAGCAAGAAAAATTGGGTCTAGCCAGCAATATATGATGGGATTTATATACATGGATTTACCAAACTACAAAAATATCAGAAATATCAGTGATGATAGTTATCATATCACCAGCGACAAAGTGTTATTGTCGGAATCTGAACCAACCATTCTAATGGCTGAATGGCTGACCAAGGCCCAGGGTAGGCTATTCCACGAAGCGACTCGGCAAAGTCACTCACAGGCGCTGAAATTTTTCGCGATCCACTGCAATGAAGAGTGGATTACTTGATCTCTCCGGATCTTTGTGGATTCCCAAGTTGCAAATCAGCCAAAGTTTCCATTCCAATGGCCAAATGTGCATCAGCCGAGGTTCGATCGCTTTGCAACAGCATGTCAGACCCTCTTTTTGGTCATCGTGATGGGTTGTATCTTGGAGCAAGTTCAGATACTGCGCATATCAAATTACAGAAATAGTGTCAATACAACAAAGAGTGCATAGCTATTTACGATCCGTACATTTATCATCTACTTGATACTTTAAATTATACATGTATATATATGTATATATATATGTACACACACACACGTATATATATATATATAATTATATATATATGTATACTACTATACAAACCATGCATTTCTTTGTGCAGTGACTATACTGACAGGACTTGATTTGGTGGAACTCTGCAGCTTGGAGATGGTCCCTTTTTATGTGCAGAGGGTGCCCATGAGTTTTCCCCCCGATTTGGATATGACTTAGCATAATATGGATTTGGTATATCTATGGTATATTTATAGTATATTTATGATATATCTATGGTATATTTATGGTATATCTATGGTATATTTATGGTATATCTATGGTATATTTATGGTATATCTATGATATATGGATAGTCAGTCAACATACCATAACTGACTAACCCCAAACATATGCCCAAAATGCCAAGGGTTTCACCCCAGAAACGACCAACTTTTGGGGGGAGCCGGGGGGGGTCCGAGGCATGGCGGCTTCATTCATCCCCAACGTTCCCACCTGGTTCCGTCCCTGCAACTCCGAGGGTCCAGTGGTGCCTGGGCCTGGAAATGCCCTGTGAATGGGCTTGATATATCCATTTGAAGCATTGCCAATATGTTGTGTATAAATATAGAATATATATATATATTTACATATGTATGTATGCGTATGTATACATATGTATATATATATACATATTATATTATATATTATATACACACGCGTATATTTACTGTATATGTATATATGTAGATAAATCAACATGTGTATCTATGGGATGGATACTCAAACCCCTTATCATCATACCAAGTTCAGACATAGATTATATGAGATTAATGCGGAACGCGGATCATATCTGGTAATCATGGGTTTTGAGGGATTCTTTTGGTTGGTCCACATGGCGGGTGTTGATACGATTCAGATAACAAGTATACCGTGGTGTAGATTCACCGTAGATTTCAAGGCGATCGTATGATGAGTTCGGTCGGCAAATCATTTGCGATGGCATGAATTCAGCGGTGGTGGCCAGTTAGTGGTTATCAGAAGATATCAGAAGTATGTTTTCTTACTAACTGATGGGTAATCTCCACCAATATTAGAAGTGGTTTTCTATAGCCAGCTACATATACTATCACCTGATGGTGGAGGTACCAATCCTGCTTTCTCGTTGAGCTACCCATGAAATGGGCATAGGGTTGGTGGCTATAAATAGCCATGGTTACCGTGCTATTTCACCATGGATCATAGTGAGCATTACAAGGTGTTCCAGCTTCTTTGGATCAGAGCTGGAGCTATACTTCCAACATCTTCAGCAAGAGATCGTCTCGGAAAGATCAGTTTGAAATGGGGAAAGCTTGAAACGGTCGACCGATGATCTATCCGGGGCTTGATGGTTCCGTGGTACCTTCCGTCTCCAGGGAAAGTGACTCTCCGAGTTCATGTGGGGACAAGTCCCATTATTGAAGGTATCTCCATGTTTTGTTGCTGACATCCCCAAGTCTTGTTGGCAATATATATAATACCCTTGAAAGGCTGGTGATGCACTCATACATACCATCTCACTCTAAATTGTAAGCGTCTCTAATGTAATGCAATGCAATGGAACATAGCGTAACGTAACGCAACGTAAGACAGTGCAATGCAATGCAATGCAATGCAATGTAATGCAATGTGTACGTGTATATATATATATATATATTGTTGGTTGGGCAGCGGCAAAACCTAAATCCCAACTCCAAGCACCGCCTCTCGAAGTGCGGCTTTAGTCAGCGGCAAACGGCCTTTTCACGGGCCGCACAGCGTATGCCACTTGGCCATGTCT
>Ga0126342_10009603_pt1 | contig 17336 bp, 19 predicted proteins | sample Cyp1metagenome_FD_92528 | JGI IMG/M metagenome (GOLD analysis project Ga0126342, IMG submission 92528) | Coral microbial communities from Lord Howe Island, Old Settlement Bay, Australia - Cyphastrea 1 metagenome | ecosystem: Host-associated > Invertebrates > Cnidaria > Coral ... | reverse complement strand
TATATATATATATATATATCCCTATGGTGTGTTGAAGTTATACTGACATGTGTATATATATATATATACATGTGTTGTTGAAGTTATATTGACATAAATAAATAAATATATATATATATATATATCCCTATGGTGTGTTGAAGTTATACTGACATGTGTATATATATATGTGTTTTGTTGAAGTTATATTGACATATATATATATATCCCTATGGTGTGTTGAAGTTATACTGACATGTATATATATATGTGTGTTTTGTTGAAGTTATATTGACATATATATATATATCCCTATGGTGTGTTGAAGTTATACTGACATGTGTATATATATATTATATGTGTTTTGTTCAAGTTATATTGACATATATATATATATATATCTCCCTATGGTGTGTTGAAGTTATACCGTGTTAAACCCTGTTATACCCATGAAATTCAATCCGCCCCATCACCAGGCAAACGACCCAATACACACCACTGCTGAGAAGGGATGGAGCTCGTGCAGGATCTCCTGTCCAAATCCAACATGTCAAGACTACAGTTATGGCCCATAGAAATAGATGATTTTCCCAGCGAACGAAACCTCCATTTATGGTTGGGATTTTCCATGGCGAACTGTTAGTCATAACCAGAGGGTAATTCCCATATCATCCCACTATTCACCATTGTTAACCCATTGTTAAACCATTAAATCACTATTCAAAATAACCAAATGGTAACTGGTTATATTTCAATGGGATGATACTATATGATCCCATCAAATCCAATGTAAATCCAAGCGGAGAAGATCTATACAGTACAGTTATGGCCATGGCTATGAAATTATAAATAGTTATGATAAGATCTATACAGTACCATGGCCATTTCTATAATCTATGAAATTATAACTGGGTATGAATGGGATTATACATTCTATAAATGGGGTGACTTGTTAGTACTTATAACTGGTTTAACTCGGGCCATAACTGCATGCCAAGACTAGGTTAGCAACACCCAAAAAGACAGAAAAGTAAAATCCTATACCAAAATGATTTTAATGCTGGTGAATCATTTTTCTATATTTTTTGGGTGTTCATGGGGTTACTATATGGCGATATGGTTCAATGAAAAATTACAGGAGAACCTAGAGGAAATCACAGTCTTTACCAACCACATCTGCGGGCTTTCCTGAGCTCAAGATGTGATTTTCCGAGATGAAACCTCTATTCTGGCTGAAGCAATCACCACTTCCATAGAAAGAAAACACAATGCTGGTGAAATCCCCTTTTATCCGACATCTGCAGAACCAAATTATTTTTCACCCACATTCTCCCACTCAAAAAATCAACAACAAAACCCAATTTGATCAGCATGGATCAGTTGGTGAAGAAAATCCACCGAAGATCTGCACAGTCCTTTCCACTATGGTCATCCACTGATGCCCCACCTCCGCAGCCGGGAGGATACCTTGCAGCAAATCGCTGGTGCCGCGAAGCCAGCGGCATGCGGCCGTGCCAGGGCTGGAGATGCGGTGCGCGCGACAAAGCCTGGGGGTTGCGATGGAGGGTCGAGTTGGGAATTGAGCATATTTGGCTATGGATCAATACCTATAGATACATTTTTAGTGGGATGAACATCCATTTACCAGCTATTTTGATGTTCACCAGGGGTACAGGGTTTTGACCCATCCCCATTTCACCAAGCATGGGATGTGAATTGGGGTAGAGATTGTGGGGAAAATGTAGATAGCTAAGTTGGTGAACATAACTCCAATAACATCCAATAACTATGGTTTATGGTATTTATCACTGGGGTTTATAAATATAACTGGGGGGGCCCACATTGTAGAGATTGTGGGACTATCATGGAGATACAACCACCGGTGATGATATATGATCTTGAAGTGTTTTTGTTGGTCGTCAATCTCATAGGGAATAAACACATTATGGTAACTATATGGGTTGATCTACCCTCTGGTAAACTAACGTAACTATGGAAAATCACATTTTTTAATCGGAAAATCCACTATAAATGGTGATTTTCCATAGTTATGTTAGTCATTACCAAAGGGTAAACACATTATGGGAACTATATGGCTTAATCTAAACCCGATGAACATGGATTGATCAATCCCCCAATGTGGGTGGCGCATATCTGGATTTTTTTGCACAATTCATGGGGTTCCAAGCCAGGTTAAGGGGAGATGGGGAGATATATGGATACATATAATATATGGATACATAATATATATATATATATATACGATGTGTATATATATATATATAGATGTGAGTTTGTCTGAACATGTGGGGCAAAGCCTCAACATCCAGTAGTTTGCGATCGTCATTTTCCATTTTTTTGTCCCCATCATCTCATGGAGATTTGTGGGTTTTTGCCCCATTTTCAGACAGCCCAGAGATCTGATCTTTTTGCCCATGAGTTACTGTAAGTCTCGCATCATCCCATCCTGGATCCGAATGGGGATCCCTATGGTCATCGTTTCCCCATGCTGGATCTTCCATTCCCATAGGATCCATGGTGCTGCTATATATGGTACCATTTACCATCAATATACCTCAAATGTTAGCATATATACCAGCACCATGGATCCTATGGGATTGGGAAAATATATAGTTCAATCACCGAAAAAACAAAGCCAGTAAACAAGAGAAAACATGAAACGCGCCCGTATGGCCGAACACTCTCCGGATGGGAATTCCGGAACCGGGATGAGGATCCTGAACCCAACTTGTAGCTGGTATGGGCTTTTTGCCAATTGCAAGTCTATAACGGGAGCATCATTCTACAGTTATGGCCCGAGTTAAACCAGTTATAAGTACTAACAAGTCAACCCATTGATGGAATGTATCATCCCATTGAAATATAATCAGTTATAACGAAAAAAACCATGGCCATACCTCTAGATCGCTCGTTTCAACGATTGCCGAACATGTTCACCATGGCGCAGATCATCCCTGGATGGCTGAGTTCCCCCAACTGGAAATGGTCGCAGAGATGACACTGGCCATAGAACTTCAACTGCAGCGAGAGCTGCAGCGAGGTCGCGGCTTGCCTTGGCAATGCCGGGAGCTTGGAGAGCCGGAGCGCGGCCAGACAACAGTGGATACAAATCAAAGGGCCAATATCCAAAAGGATCCAACAGGTATAATATGGTATAATATGGTATAATATGCCCTGTGGATCCATGGCCACTGTCTGAGAAGGTACAAATCACACTCCAAATCATACCCCAGTCCCACTTCCTAAAAAGGTACGACTGGATCCATAGGGAATGGGAATATTATATAATATTATGGATTATTATGGGATATAATGGGATATTATTACAGTAATCATGGGATATCAATATTTATAGTTCCCATCTAGGATTCAAAATTCATCCAAAAATGTTTTGTGGTCTTCATCACTCAACACAATGCAGAGTCCAGTCGGACCATGGTGACCATGCTGCGTGCGCGTGCAGAACGTGCAGAATGCCGACCAGTAGTCCACATCAAAAAAGTCGAAAATGTGCAACGAAAAGTGTGGGTTTATTATTTATGTGTCTGCAAAGAACTTGCCGCAAACGTCCTGGAATTTACCCGGCCTGGTAAACATACAAAAAGCTATTGAACATTGCCATAAAAATAGTTTATTTACCAATAAAAAATTGTGATTTTCCATAGTTATGTAAACGTTTACCAGAGGGCACATGGAACACCATTGAAGATCTTCATACCCACATTCACAGGGCTCCTCCGGAGACCCCAGAAATGGGGATATTTGTGGCTAGGGAGGATCAAAGAGGTGTTTCATGACCGATGTGTAGCTGCCTTGTGGCTACCATGTAGCTACGTGATACAGAAATGGAACAATCCATTAGGGGGAAACCTCCTGACGTTGCAGGTTTCACCAATCCCCATAGTCACAAATAGCATCTGGTTTCATCAAACATGGTGAACATCCAGCATTTTTGTCAATGTTTTCCCATTACCATCTGGTTATGACCAACATAGCCATGGAAAATCACCATTTTTAATAGGTGAACCATCTATAAATGGGCCATCTATACCATGGCTATGTTAAATAACCAGATGGTAAAACCTTCATTTATGGAGTTGTGGTCCATTGCCACGATTTGCCACGTTTGAAATGTCGGATTTGCCACGAACCCATCAGCGCGCAAGCTGCCATGGCGCTGTAGGTAGATTCCCATCAGCGATGACAAAGGACCATGGGTCCCCACCACTGTGACGCGCGTGACTCCTGTGGTCACGAATTTGAGATGGCAAAAAAGGCGCAAACCCTCTGGCAATGAAACCTGGCATATATATATATATATATATATTGTAAAAAATCTGAAAACAAAGTAGCTATACCAGCTCCTTTGGCTCCCAAAGAAGGAATTATATTTGGTATCCCAAAAACTAAAACTATTGCTATAACAATATATTATAACATACAATATCATACAGTTATATGCGTATCATACATGAATATGAATTTGTGTTGTTGTCCACTGCCAGATTTGACATTACTGGAGTATAGATGACTGTATCACTTCTGCTATCCAGCGAGATATATCATGCTATATTATCTGGTTGGTGGTTTCAACCCCTCTGAAAAATATGAAAGTCAGATTGGACCATCATCCCAACTATTGGGGAAAATAAGTCATGTTCCAAACCACCAACCAGTTATGTTTGAAATCAATTAAATGACAAATTGATTGAACTGGAGATAGTTACACCCTCAAATCCAGCGGTTTATGATGTTCATTGGTTTCCCCCATGTTAAAACACACCATCAAGGAACCATGATTTCAACAGCCATCAAGGAGCCATCCCATCATACGGGCTGGCATGGTATCCCGGTTCTGGATTTTTTTTATCATTCCCAATAAGTAGAAAGCCCTGTATCAACCCATCAACAAGGCAATTTTTAATGGCCTTGTTGGGTTCATTGTATATCATATTATATCCCTATTCTATTCCTGCTACTGGTATAATCCCTATTCTATCCCATTTGATGGTGAACTTGATTTTAATAGTTCAATAAGGCCATTTTGGGATAGTTACCCCATACTAAGCATCATTCCCACGGGGTCGCGACGTGAGGTCGTTATACTTTACCCAGATCAAGGAATCATGATTTATAAACCCTATTAACGATGGAATCTATAGATATGTCATGTTATTATATTATCATTATTTGTCTGATTATTATTACGCTAAACCTCCATCTAGTAAGGAAAATTTCCATATTTTCCAATATGGAGGTTTCCTAAGTCATGGGGGTAACCCTAGTTCTCATCCATTTTTTAAACGGTTTTTCCATCATAAATAAACCATCCAGCGAGCTTGGGGATCCCCCCATGGCGGCGATGGGTTTCCACCAGAATAGATGGTTTGAGTGATAAATGATGGACATGGAAACCAGCATATCTTCTTATGGATTTTTATAAGAAATGAAAAGGTTTTTATCATAAGAAAATTGTGATAAAATTGTTTTTAGAACCATTTTCTGGTCTTATGAAGCTTTATAGAACCATCTTCTTATGGAGTTTCCCATATTTTTTCCATTGTTTTGGTGTCATCCACCCCCGACCCCCACGTTCCTGTCTCCAGCTTCTCCGTGGGCTGAGCCGGTGGCGCCCGGAGCTGCCAGTAGAGGCGACGATCCGCCGCGCTGGGGCCTGGAGTTTGCCAGTTATGGCAAGTTTCATAGAAAAAAATGGGGGATAACCATAACCATTGATAAAGAGATAACATGGTGATAGAATGGGTGATCAAATGGTGATAACCATTGGATAAACCATGGAAATTTGAGGGGGTACCCTGTTTTGGGACATGAAACTCAGATTTGTTTCACCTCAAACGTGTCAACACATGTCAACAGAATTGTGGATTTCACCAATGAGGACGAGAAAACAGTGAAACATTATATTCTAGTCACGACAATGAAACCTACACTTAATGAACTTGCCATTGATGTCACATTATTCAGGCCATCTCTGGAAATATTTGAAATCTGGCCGCAACTTTCTGGACGAATGCCATCTGTAGGACTTGGTGCCTACCTTATCCAAATAATTCCATTTGGGGCTTGCAGAAAATAGGCTTTGCTTAAACCTCAAACGGTCGATCATCAGCTTCCTCCTTCACATTGCAATTCTGATCTATACCCCATCTATTGAACACACACACACACCCACTATCACATGTAAGATTGGTTGTATCCCATTTCTCTCCAGTATATACATGTATACACACTACTCAAGTCCCGCGTCTTTGGCCCCTATGCTTGATACCATTAATCCCCAATTCACCGGGCAATGGTCCAATAGTTACTGTAGATCATAATCAATTATCAATTAACTAGTATGTATATATATATATATATATATATGTATATATATGTATATATAAATGTATATGTATATATATGTATATATATGTATATATATGGATACCCTTTGGTAATTTCACATAGCTATGGAACATGGCCAGTCATAGTCGATTTACCTATTTGTAATGGTGGTTTTCCATAGCTATGTGAAATTACCAGAGCATAACTAACACACATGCATCAACCTGAGAAGTTTGGTTGAGGAACTTCTAACCTGCACACTAACCAGTCGCAATGAGGTTGGTTTCAAGTATCCACACTCATCCATAGTTATATTGTCATAGAAACCCTTATCCCATAAAAAAAACTCATCTGGTTGGCGGTTTTCAACCCCTCTGAAATTTATTATATAGTCAAATGGTATTATTCTTCCCAATATATGGAAAAATAAAAAATGTTCCAAACCACCAACCAGATAATTATATTGCCATAGAAACCCCTATCCCATAAAAAACTCATTAATCGCTAAGACACAAGACACTATACATCAAGTATATCCCCTTATATCACCCTAAGAAGACCAAAACATATCATATTCCACCAATCCTGAATACACGAGGAACATATCAATTAACTAGAATATGTTATAGTTTGATACCAGTAGTCATGTCCCAATATATCCCCACTATAAACCTAACCATACAATATGACATGTATCCTCATATATCCCGAACACATAAGACAAAACATATCCCATCATATCCTCATATATCCATCACATGTTATCCCACATATCCCCGTATCATATGGGGGTTTCAATACTAGAATGGTCAAATTTGGATGATTTGGGGGTATACCCCCAAGACTTAGGACCTCCATATATACTTTAGAATGTAGATATTAAATAGATATTATGCAATACATATACAATACATATAGAATACATATATAAATACAAAAAAAATATAATACATTATATGTAGAATACATATGTAATCCAGTAAAAATACATTGGAAATTTATATATAGCACATTTGTAATACGTATACATACATATAATACAATATAGTTATAATACAAAAACATGCATATAGTAATATAATATATCCTCTGGTAATTTAACATAGCTATTGAACATGGCCATTTATAGTGGATTTATCCATTGAAAATGGTGATTTTTCCATAGCTATGTATAGTATACACTCTATGGCTCTATGGACACCGTAGCTTAGGACATCTTAGAAAGACGACTAGCCAGGTGGATGGCTCAGCCCAGGTCCCAGTCACCGATGTCCGGCAAGTTGGTGACATCGCCAGTGATCCATGGAGGCTCTAACAAGTCCTTGTCCTCAGCGCCACGAGATGCGCCAGTTGGGGATAAATGATGGGAAAATGATGGGGAGAGACAGGAGAGATCGAGTTTTTCATGGAGAAAATTGAGAAAATGATGATTAACCAGTGGTTTCAGGAACATTTGTCGGTTAACGAATGAAAACTGGGTATCAAACTTGAGTTCAAGAATCATCCTAGTTTGCTTTAATCTTATTGACAACATATCAGCAATTTTGGAACATTACTGACGGCTAAGTCTAAGTGGAAAGGTATGTTTTACACGTGTGACACCAACAAACAGATCCCAATGTTGGCAAGTTGGAAGCCCTAGCACTACTAGCACCTGAAATAGCCGCTATGTTGTTATGCTTCAGTAGAACTGCTAGTCCACATCGGCAACGTTCGAAAAAACGTTGTTCCCTCGAAAGAACATGGCATTTTCTAAGCTGTAGAAAATCCACAGGCGATGTTGGATCCCGGCACCGGCTTCAATCACCCCCAGAGGCTGCATTGCGGCAGAGCGACCAAAAAGTCAGGAACTTTACTTTGAAGCTCCTGCGGGAGCAAGTCCGGAAAGTCGACAAGTCGACATTTTCTTGGCCGAAACCGGCCGAAACCATCCCCCAGTGATGTGAACGTTGGTTTATAAAGCATAGGAATAGTATGTCAATTAATATCTACCATAAACCATAGTTACCCTCTGGTAAACAAACATAGCTATTTTTCAATGACCCATAGAAATAGTTGATTTACCTATTAAAAATTGTGGATCTTTCCATATAGTTATGTAAACGTTTACCAGAGGGTAATGGAATATGAATGGTGATATAATGGGATATATGGGGGTGTAAGTGGGTAAGGGAATATTTTATATAATGGTGATTCATAATGGGAATGTCGGAATGTCAATATATCTACCATAAACCATAGTATAATATGATAAATGATAACTATTAATCCCATAACTATTAATCCCATATTATGCCATATTATTACCATATCATGCCCATTTAGAGTGGTTAAATCACCATATTTATCCTGGTGAAAAATGGGAGTTTTCTCAACCAGATCCCATAAATTGGTCCTTCAAGCTAGCGCTCACAATCTCTTGACACCTGGCCGGTGTCATTTCCATCGGTGTCCATTTCCAGAAAGCAGCCAGAGTCGAAGTCGTCCAAGTCCATCAAGGGTCAAATCTCCGAAGAGTTTTTATGATTATAATATATTAGACATATCCAATACAATCATTAACATTCATTAACTATTAGTTTATCAAAAATCAAGAGTCAAATCTCCGAATAATCAAATCATATAGCTCAAAACCATGCTTATTCTGGAAGCCCATCTAAATGTGAATCTCTTGTGTATGGGTGTTCCACAAAAATAGGTGTACCCCCAAACCATCCTTTTGAAACAACTGAGTTCAAGTCAACTGGTTTTACCACAATGTTCCCATTAAGAATCTCCATTTTGGGGTATGTCAACTCCGGATTAAACCATTACTATGAACATTGAGGGGGTACACCCAAAATATGGATGAATTACATTGAATTACTATTTAAATTTGGTACCACCCTAGTAAATTGTATGCTTATTAATAATAGGCCAATAATAGGTGGTAAATCATTTATATCCAAATATATCACAAAAAAACAAAAAACAATCAAATCCCTCATAGATGGCAATGTCCAACCAGTAATTATAAGCATGGCCACAAAGCTCCATTTCTATCCCCAAATCCATAGATGGAACATCATGGAAAATACCCTCTGGTAATGACTAACATAGCTATTGAACATGGCCATAGAAATAGTGAGTTTTCCTATGAAACATGGTGATTTTCCATAGTTTCTTGTAAACGTTTACCAGGCCGGGCAAATGACTGAATCCATATCTGGAGAATCACCCAACGAAGCATTCGTTGGTTAAGTCACCATGAAAAATGACACGATGGAATCAGCCGAGGCTTTGCATCACTTACCCTCTGGTAATTTGTTACATAGCTATTGAAAATGTCCATTTCTAGTGGATTTACCCATGAAAAAATGTGATTTTCTATAGTATCTATAGTTATGTTAGTTTACCAGAGGGTAAATCACCATTCGTTGGATCTCTGCGGAATCAAAGCATGGTGATTCATATGCCAGTCAGAGGTTTCGTCATCGACATAGCCCAGTCATCTAGGTCGAATTAGAGCTTTCAGATACTCAAACGCTCCAAAATCTTTGCTTCATTTGGGGTGTTACCCCGTGTTGACATCCCATAACTTTGGAAAGCCCGAAAAGTCCATTGGACTTTGTGTACTCTGCGCTTCATCCCACTTACTATAGCCCTATATCATGTTATATCCCCAAAAAAAATCCCAAGCAATTGGATGATGGACTAAATCAACCAGTTCTCAACCAGCTATGGCCATGGCTACTAGTTCTAACTGCTTATTTCAATAGGATTATACATTCTATAAATGGGGTGACTTGTTAGTACTTATAACTGGTATTTCGGGCCATAACTGTAGTAAATTGGATGATGGATTATTATTATATCCCACTTACTATAGGTATCTATAGGTTATATAATGTTTATCCAATCACCAATTAAATTAGATCTCTGGGAAACTGACATAGCCATGGAAAATCACCATGTTTGATAGGTAAACCATCTATAAATGGGCCTTTTTCAATAGCTATGTAACAAATTACCTGAGGATAAATCCCATATCATCCCATTGTTCACCATGGAAATACCCATTGTGAACCCATTTTTAAACCATGAAAATCACCATGCAAAATCACCATTTATACATAGTGGTTAAATCACCATTTTCCAAAACGGTTTTATAGTAGAATCACCATGAAAAATCACCATTAAATCACCAATGAAATTAGATCTCTTACCCAATACTATGGGATTATTATTATCACCAATTATTTTTCAGAGGCTACCCCATAGTTCCCATAATGTGTTTATTCCCTATGGGATTGACAACCAGTTATACCCTCTGGTAATTTAACATAGCTATGGAAAATCACCATTTTTAATGGGAAAATCCACTATTTCAATGGCCATTTTCAATAGCTATGTTAGTTTACCAGAGGATAACCCAAGTCTCCCATGGGTTCACCCTAAAAGGATCCCACAAAACTCCCATCGGCACCCGCGGCCATCAAAGTTGGTCTCAACGCATCGTCGCGGCACGCAGCGAAGAGCTCCAAGCACCGGGACCGCGCCGGGACCGCGCCTGGAAGGCAGGGAAACCCGGAGAAAACTCACGGAAATGGCCGGAAAATGCCAGGAAAAACCTCGAAAACTCCCAGATTTTTTGAGGAAACTGATCAAAACTCCTGAAAAGTGGCGAACTAATCGGGTGTCAACAAAGGTGGAATCAGTGTACTCATGGTGTCTTCCAAGTCTAGGATGTCTACAGTCAGACTCTCATGGGGGTCAACTTAATACTCCATGGCAGAAATGTGTGAGGTTCCAAACGATGTTTGGGGGACATTGGGTTTTGGGTGTCAAAAGATACCCATTTTGTTTGATGTTTGATGTTTGGTGTATATGTATTTCTTTCAGTGGTTGAAGATCTCAGAACATGTTTGAAGCACGCAGCTTTTAGAACATTATCATAGACCATAGTAAACCACAGCAAATCTAATTATAAACCAACTCAGCTATGATTTTTCTCGCAGTGTTCAAAAACCAACATGTTGTTCCAGAAAATATCTGCAGGTTGGGCCAGACAGGGATTCCCATACCAATAGATATAAAGGAATGATGGCAAGCATTTTTCCACTGGATAGTAACCCCCGAACCAGGCATCAACCAACAAGGCCTTTTGAACACTCATTTGAGGGCCGCGGCCCCACGTGAAATTTACCGTAGGATGAACTAACCAATTGATCACTAACCTGAATATTCACCTGGAATTTGCCGCCATTTTGGGATGATTCCCTGAAAATCTGACCGTTCCAAGTCATCCAGATTGCTTGGATTACCCCACGGGATAGTCATGCCAATCGCTTTACACCATAGGATAATAACTGGTTGGTGGTTTCAACCCCTTCTGAAAAATATGAGTCAATGGGAAGGATTATCCCATATATTATGGAAGATTAAAAAATGGTTGAAACCACCAACCAGATATATATATATATATGCACATATATATATAATACTATATATATCATATCAATATATCCCTACTAATTCATACAAATGTATCCAAAAGAATTCGATCAAACAATGGGATAATCATGCCTTATGGACATGTCCTGCAGTGCGGCACTGTGCCTCGACCCCAGCTGGAACTGAAGTGCTTCGCCATCCTCGTCGCTCTTCTCCAGGACCTGTCGGTAAACCCAATGCCCCCGATGTTGGTTGATGAAATTGGACCCCTAGAAATGGGATGATTAAAAGGACCCCGAATCAAAATGGTCAGGAAGGTTTATTGTTGGCTTTAAACACATTGATACTTGGGACTTTGACCAATTTTCATAGGTATTTGGAGGGTCTAAGTAGCAGCAAACTTACATTCAATGGCATAGTGACAAAGTAAGCAACGGTCAGGAAACTATGAGCGGTAGATGTTGAAGACACATATAACTTGGAAACAAGTTGTTCAAGATTCAACCAATAGTAGTTTAGTAGGCAATATATACAGTAAATACTATATATATATATATGACAAGTGGCTAGGTCGAGATAAAGATGTTTCCATATACCCTCGGGTAATATAACATAGCTATTGAAAATGGCCATTTATAGTGGATTTACCCATTAAAAATGGTGATTTTCCATAGTTACGTTAGTTTACCAGAGGGTATGTTTCCCCTAGTTTGACACTCCACCGAAGTATTCAGAGTACAGAAGACCCGTCAGCGGCGGGTCTTCATCCTCCAACTGTGCATCAAGTTGAGTCGGAAATCAAACCCTGAGGACCCACACTCCCATGCCCAAGGGAAAACCAAGGGAAGTCTAAGACCCAAGTTTTTCAGGTGTATTATGGAATTTATGATGGTGCATTTGCAAAGAACTGATAACATCTTGTAGATATATCAACAGCATTCAGCAACAATATGACCTTTGGCTATCCAGCTTTGTGGGCCCTTAGAATCGCACAACCTGCACGGCCACAGAAAAGCGCACGCTGCTCTGCTCTGCCTGGTGCAAAGCAAAATAGGCCAGGTGTTCTTACAGAAATTGGTTGCTCCTACCACTCAAGATGGCTCATATATATAATATGTATTATTATATATTCAGATATTGTGTTTAATGCAGTTCGAAATGAATTACTTGACCTGAACCCTCATAGTGACATCAAACAGAACAAGAAACATTTCACCCAAAGTAAACTCATCACTCACAATTTGGATGCCAAGAACAAACAAAAGCATTGAATGCATTAAAATGCAAGAAAGTGCACAACTGTCATTGCAACCACAGTGGCCAACAAACATCATTTCTTTCCAACTCCACATCTGCCTCGCACTCTGCATGTGCGAGCGCAACAAGTGTTGCAGCTGTCGCAAGGAGAGCGGACCACATGAAACGGCCAGCATGTCGCCCGGACGCATCACGGAAACGCTGAGAGATTCTTTGTTGGCAGTGGTTGGCTATGGTTGGCTGGTGGCTGAGGCACTAGGGCAACAACATATTCTCCAACTGAGGTCGTTTTCCATCGCAGTTTGATCCTCCCAAAAGAAGTTCTTGTAGTCAATCAGCCAGAAATGTGCTAAACATTTCACAAGTCACATGTTGTTGGCATAGTTATTTTGCTTGTATCATCTGTGGGTTACTGATTTCTATGGGTCCAGTGGACTTATCCAACTCCAGGAGGGTTTTCATCTGGAATTGTGGCAGGTTGCTGTTGCAGGGTTGGCTGCTTGGACGTTCTGACCCTCTTGAACTGGATCATCTTGAAACGTCATGCTGCTAAGTAATTATTTGGCCACCTCATTTACGATTCTTTGCGATTCTTGGCGTCGCTGGTCAGTGAAAATCCATGGTAATTGATGGGATATCATAATATCCATATATTGATATATTATGGATATTACCATGGATATTACCATGGATATTACCATGGATATTATCATTTTATGTACAACGCTTAAATCTGATGGAGAATTACCAGCCTCATCCTTTCGTCATCCTGCAATTCCCAGAAAAAAAAAACATATCCGACAGACAATGTCATCCAGCCAACTTATGTGGATTAGGGCTGGATGCTCTCTGTTAATTTCCTGGCCAACTGAAAGAAGGCGCCCAGTCACCTGAATCATGGCAACCAGTGATGAACTCAGACTCAGAACTCAGCGTTTGTCCTTCAATGATTCTTTCCAAGGATGCAAGAGTCTGTATCATCATATCATCATTAGCAGCTTGTCAAGAAGGGCGCAAAATCAAAAAAGAGCGAGATAGAGAGAGAGAGAGAGAGAGTTCTTGACCCGGAAAAAGGGAACTTGACATGTGCTGCATGGCAGTTTATCTACGTTTATCATAGTCCCTAATATCCTCTGGTAAACTAACATAACTATGGAAAATCACATTTTTTTAATGGGTAAATCAACTATAAATGGTAATTTTCAATAGCTTTTTGTATGTTTACCAGGCCGGGTATCCTCATCTGCGTCCCGATGTCAATTTTCCCATCCAACGCCCTCGGCTGAATCGACCCCAGTTTGCTACTGTTTGAGGTTATTACTCTCAGAAGTCATCAGCATTAATCAACATGAATCAACCAAGGCTTATGAATCCAGGTAAAAAAAAACAAAAAAAACTATCCATGTTGACACATGCTAACTGGTACCACCACATCACATACCCCGAATCTTCCCCCGGCGCCGCAGGGTTACTGACCTGCAACTCCTTCCATACCACCTGCCACGCGGGCTCCAGACATCTGCTTAGTAGGGAATGGGGGAATGGGATGATGGTTAGTAGTTATGATTGGGTTACCCCATTTCCATCCATTTCCTATGTTTAGCACCAGGAAGGCGACTTGGACTTGGGGAAGTTCTATGAGCATCTGTGAGTCATGTTTGGAATACACATAATTTATTTTGGAAATCCAAGAGTTTGTAGCAAGCATCCATGTTCTCAAGCTTGTCCAACCATTGACCAAACCTCCTGTCAATGTGGACAAGTGGATACTCTCTACAACACACACCCACAGTGACCGATAGCAAAACATTACAAATAACCAGATCAGCAAATTGTGTTAGCGTTGGTCACACATGTAATTGATACGAATGTAAATATAATTGTGGCTAATGATGTATCTACACAAATTACGGTGCATCTAAACTCTAGTAACTCTAATCCCTTTGTAACTGTCCCTAAAATTCAGGGACCACCAGAAACTTGATCATAGATTTGCCCATCCCCACAACTGTGCGAGTTATGAATCGTAATATACCGTTACACACACAAAAACAAGATCAAACACCGGGTTCCCTTGACCATATGTTGCGAACTCGTCAGTTCTCTAAAATGTATGAAAACTGGAGAATATCCACTGGAGACCGCTTGTGGCGGAGTTTACTTGGGGAGTCATCATCCTTTTCCCCAGCAAAATGGAACAAAATTGTTTTTTTGTGGGGTATCCCCACAGTTATGGCCCTTTACCAGTTAAAAGTCAGTTCGAACCACATTTATGGAATGCTAACCCCATTCATGGGCATTTATAACTGGCAAAGGGCCATTTGATGCGTGCGACACACACAAACACCCCCCTTTCCACCAGCATCGCATGGCGATAAACGCCACCTGTTTGGCGGAAGAGAAACAGCGCTCACAGAGATCATAGTCACAGCTCCTCCGCGGATCGAAGTTGGAATTTGGAGGGACACAATTTGGAGGTTTATAAAACAGAACATCTATATATAGTATATAGTTGTTGATGAAATATTGAACTATCTATAGACTCTGTAGTTGTTTTTCATGTTTTTTATTTTTTTTTAACATACATCTTTTTGGTTGTTGATGAAATATTGAACTATCTATAGACTCTGTAGTTTTGTTTTCATGTTTTTTCTTTTTTTAACATACATCTTTTTGGTTGTTGATGAAATATTGAACTATCTATAGACTCTGTAGTTTTTTTTCATGTTTTTTCTTTTTTTTACATACATCTTTTTGGCTGTTGATGAAATATTGAACTATCTATAGACTCTGTAGTTGTTTTTTTCATGTTTTTTCTTTCTTTTTACATACATCTTTTTGGTTGTTGATGAAATATTGAACTATCTATAGACTCTGTAGTTTTTTTTCATGTTTTTTCTAAAAAAAACATGATCATGTTTTGTCGTGTGGAGGTTTCCTCCACGTCATGGGAATACCCCCCTTGCATCATCCAGTCGTCATGGATGACCATGTGGTATAAAAACCCTATGGAGACTTGAAGATCACCCAATTTAAGAAACCTCCATATCTGGGCTCCAAAATACCAAAAATCACAAAGCTTCAAATGCTAATTTCTACAATATCCGGGCTTAAATTGCATGAAATTACGAAAACCATTCCGGGTTTTGAACTGCCAAGAATATTATATTTGTGTTTAAAACGAACTATAAATTGCTATACAATACTACAAATTGCTATGAATGACGATATATTACGATAGATTCTGCCAGGATTTACCCATGGGGACCAGTTTTCCCTCCAGCCGTGCTCCTGCATCGATAGGTGAAGCTGGAGTCAATGCGTTTGGAGCACCTAGGGCTGCGGTGCCCCAGGCCAGGTTTGGTTTCAAGCCATCCAGACAATGGGGATGGCTTGAATGGCTTGAAACCACGATTATATCTAACAAAAATTGGTTGCTAAACGTTGTTAGAGATGGTTTAAAATGGTTTAAATCTAAACCAATGGTTGTTTTGAGAATTGAAACCATCCAATTTCTGGAGTAAGATTTAGGAGGAGCGATTTTTGAGCCGTAGCAACTCATGAAACGCACAAGTGTTCTGGAGCACCTTCTTCCAGCTTGGTGGTCCTGTGCTGTTTCCCATGCAAAAATGGGGAGGTTCTCTATCCCGTGCTGTTCGTGTAGCCCACCTATCACAGAGTTGAGAGCCCACAGCGCATCCACAGAGTGTCAGCGGATGCCTCAGTTGCAGCGGAAGCTTGCATTTTGGAAGCCAATTGGAGACCATAAATGTAGAAAAAAAACTAAAAAACAAAGTGACAGAGATTAATTATTTATGTTGAATATGACTTCCATGACCTTTTGATCATGATCATCAGATTATATTGTTGGCAATTTGAACTTTTGCGGGGCAGTGTCTTGGTGAACATCACCCTACCTACCTAAGTTCTACTTGGATAGGCGATGGTGTCACTTCGCTGATCAATAAGTGGATTACAAATCCTGAAAACTGGGTATACTTGCTTGCCCCTAGTTGAAACAATTTCATGTATATATGTATCCAGTGTGTATGTACATATTATATATAAAATATAATGTATAATATATATATATATATATTATATATATAATAATCTTGTAGATATATATATATATATTAATATAGAAATATAAAAATATAACATATATAATATATGATACATAATATACAATATATAATACATAATATATAATAAATAATATATAATATATAATAAACATTAATAATAAATAATATATAATATATAATAAATAGTATATATAATATATAATAAATGAT
>Ga0126342_10009602_pt1 | contig 17337 bp, 19 predicted proteins | sample Cyp1metagenome_FD_92528 | JGI IMG/M metagenome (GOLD analysis project Ga0126342, IMG submission 92528) | Coral microbial communities from Lord Howe Island, Old Settlement Bay, Australia - Cyphastrea 1 metagenome | ecosystem: Host-associated > Invertebrates > Cnidaria > Coral ... | reverse complement strand
TTGTCACACACCATCTTTCACACACAACTTTGTCACACACCTCTTTGTCACACACGATCTCACACACAACTTTGTCACACACCTCTTTGTCACACACCATCTTTCACACACAACTTTGTCACATGTTTGAATGTCGCAGGGTTGATAGGAACAGTTGTGAGACTTTCATCTTGGCTTCAGGGGCTGGGATGGAAAAGGCCAGATTCAAAACGACAGTCCCTGGAAAGCGATGCTGGTGATAATCTCAGCCCCCCAATATCAAATACCCTCAGAATGATTCCATAGAATATGAAACCTAGGGGTCTAGGAGGGTCAAGCATCACACTTCTGTCACCAATCTTGGCAGCGTGATCAACAAGGAGACCAAAAACCAATATCAATGGCTTGGTTTGAGGGGACATCTGCAGGACACCAATGTTTTCTCATGGTTTTTTCCATGGTAGTCCCATGAATTCTGGAGGTTTCCCATGTTTTTCCCCAGGTATTTCCCCTCAAAACGCCATGGATCCCGCAGCAAAATCCCCACGCCAAGCGGCGTTGCGCGATGTCGGCGGCTGGACCCTGTCCGGAAACCAGTGCAACAGCAGCATGCACATCCCGAAAGCCTCGGTGCTGCATCTGAAATCTGTTAAAAGTCAACACTGGTGGTAAATTGATAAATATATATATATATATAGTTATAGGAATTATATTAGAAATATAGGAATAATACAATATATATAGTTATGATATCAAATCTTTATGTAATATAGTTATAGTTAGTTGTGTAGCTCTAGTAGTTGTGATTTTAATTGTCTAATGAAAAATGGTGAAATAATATGATTAAACTTGTAGATTTATAGTGTTATATAATCCCATCTGACAGTGTATTTATATAGTTAGAATCACCCTGAACCCTGCGTGGTCTGCTGGCTGTGGCAGCAGCAGGGAACCACCTTGTGATGGCCAGACACCTTGATCCTCAGCACCAGTGTGGTGAGCAAGCACAAGAGCCTGCGCTGATGGCATGCTCTTCCACTGCTGTGTGGCTTCAATGTATCATGTGGCATCTCTCCTTGCCAGAAACACCTGAAGTCATGATCAAAACCAGTAAGAGAAGCCAGTTGTTAGATTAATTGGATGTCTGAAATCTGAACTTCAGCACGACATTGATTTTTGTCCAAAGTGGTGTGTGCCCAAATTCCACTGCTTGATCAATGCAAATCATAAATAATCAGAATCATACTCTTCATTTAATGACAATTTCGGGTGAAGGAATGCCTTCCTTGACTCTCCCTCGGCTCTCCTCGCACTTCGGACTGCCGTACAGCATCAAGCCAGCGGTGTTCTTCGATGATTTAGCCTCAGAACACCAGAAACTCAACCACCAATAATCCTGAAACGCAAGTTCGAGTGGCAGGTCATATGCGTCGTTGAACTGCATCTACAAGAACTAAAACGATATGCTATGCAGCCACGTTGGGCTCAGCTCCCAACCCCAGCACCGCGCAGCGGAAACCTCAGGCCCGGCCCCAAACCCCAAAAACCCCAAGCCCTGCCCCACCTGACGGACAAAAAAAGTAGCTGCAGGCAGGCTGCAGCAAGGAGAGCGAGTTGAGCACCGTGGAACTGTCCACCTCGCCAGCCCAAAGGCTTTGGAAGCTGCGACAGCAGTAGGATGTGGACAGATGGAGCTCCCAAGAGTCCAGGAAGAGCAGAAGAGTGCCTGGATGGGAGAGCTATGGAGAGCTACTTGTGGGGGACAAAATGCAATTTTGGATCCAGTTGGGCTATTCATTGTTCATGCTGTGTCATTCAATATAAACTTTGGTTGAATTGTTCCCCCAAATGGCTTTAAGCAGAGTTTTCCTTGGGGTTGTTTGACGTGTTTTGCATCTTCTTGAGAATTGTGTGCGCTTCTTTGCATTTGTGTGTTCCTGTCATGTTTGTTGAATGCTCGGAACGGGCCTGCCTGTCTTGTTTCAATGCATCCGCATTTCTTGCGTTCATGCATGTTTTGAAAGCCAGCGATTGCATAGTGCTGACAAGAAGGAAACAGAATGAATCAGCTTGAAACTGTGGCATTTTGTGATACAATACTGTACAGACATGAAGGCAAAATAGAGGATAGTGACACTAAATTCCCTCCAGTCTGCAAAGAGTAGTCCTTTCACCCGAGTTTTAGCGATGAAAAATGACCTTCGTGGAAATTGCGTTAGGTTCTGCAGTATGTCCCACGCCACTTTCGTCGGGCTGCTGATTTGCACCCTCAGACCATCCGCCATCTCGTGCAACTTGGCGATATGTTCCCTCTGTGCGATGGAATAGGCATCGGCGCAAAGCACCGAGACGTCTGCACCGGTGAGGTTTGGCGGGCATGATTTCGCCACGACTTCCAACAACCCGGCACCTCAATTGCCAGGTACACTGCGCATCTGGTGTGTCACAGGTTTAAAAGTCATTTCAGCTGGGTTTAGATGGATCCCATTGCCACAGACATGACGGCAGCTGTTTCAAGAGACAGCTGCCGTACTGTTGGGCCTACTGGAAATGCTTTCCGCTGGATGCTGCAGGATCAACACCAGGTTCCACACACGGGAGGTTGTGAACCCAGGCACCGGAGACATCTCCTGTGTCCAGCACAAACTTTCGCGAAATGGCCGACAAGAGCGGCAACTTGTCCGAGGCGACACCTGACAAATCTATCCGCTGCACGGTGAAACCATAGCTCTTTGAAAATGGAAAGAATGATGAATCAGCAGTGAGATACCCAAACTGGGAGGAAAGTGATGGAACCCAAGTCGTAGTCACCTCTTCAGTCCATCCCTTAATATGTTCTCCCATCAACCCAGCTACCCTTTGATTCCCCAAGTGGCCCCAATGCCCCCCGTGCCAGGCCTAGGTAGACCATCCGATCCAATCTGCCGGGTCTCAACAGAGATCGATCCAATAAGTCTGGGCGATTGGTGGCTCCCACCATGAAGACGGTGGCGGGCATGGTGTCCAACTCCTGGTCTGAAGAGATCTAGTGGAATTTTATCTAGTGAGTGGATAGATTGATTTTTCTATAAGTAGGGATCTATAAGATGTAAGTCTATGCAAACATCCATCTATCTATCCACTCTCTCCCTCTCTCCTTCCCTTTCTTTGTCTCTCTCTCTCTCTCTCTGGCTGTCTTCCTGTCTATGATGCATATACATCGATGCATGCACAAAAAGGTCATCTTCCAGAACATAATTATTAGAAACTAGCAGCCTACCCGCTGTCAGATGCATATCTGCACTTCTGTCAGTACTATGGCCGCTTGTCTGTACGTCTCTCGCTTGTATGCCCGCGTGTCTGTATCATGCGTGGGTTTACTCTTCCCGGACTCTTCCCCTATACATTCATCATCTCTTCATTCATCATCTATTCACATAGATAGCCAAAAACAATACCAAAAAGATGTTTATATACAGAATGTATTTCGGTCAAAATCATCCATATGTATCATATGTTTATCTGAATTTACCACAGTTTTATCCATATGTTTAACAGTGTTCAATAGTGATTCATCCATTTTTCATCCACTCACAGCGAGCTGCGGTGACCAGCTGCGACACCACCCGATCCATGACGCCGCCCGAGTCGGAGCCGCGGCCCCGGGCGGGCGCCAAGGAGTCCAACTCGTCGAAGAAGAGGACGCAGGGCACCAGGTCCCGGGCGTTCTGGAAGAGCGACCTGCGAGTTTGCAAAAAACCAGGGGAAGCCATGAAAAAACTGGTGGAAAACTGGTGGAAAACTGGGATTTAAGCATCAAAATCTTCAAAAATGGCATGGTAACCATGAGAAAATGGCTGGTTGTAAATAAAATGGGTTCGAAGTATCGAAAATGAGTTCGCACCATCCAAGTAACAAAAATGAACCATTAGTGTTGGTGGTTAAGGATCCAACTTTGTGTCTTAATTGGCCAGAAAGAAGAATTTTAAAGCGTGGCAAGGTTTAACAAAAACAAAAACAGTGGCATACATACAATGACAAGCATCACAATCAGTTATAAATGGGGCTGGAGACGTTCAATTGGTGCACCTGTTCGGTTGCCACTACCATGACTGATGTTGAATATGCTATATTTTTGTGTTATGGTTATAAGTTTATAAGTTATAAGTGTTATATATATATATATATATACATGATGAAACCCCTGTTCATGCTGTTAGCTGCCTCACGTTCTTCTCGCTCTCGCCAATGTACATGGAGAGAAGTTCCGGCCCTTTGACGCTCAAGAAATGGACTTTGCATTCTGTTGCTACTGCCTTAGCAAGAAGCGTCTTGCCGGTGCCAGGGGGGCCAAACAGCAGCACGCCACTGCGCACTTTCTGTCCTGCGAAGAGGTCCCCCTGCGACAATGGCAGGGTGATGCAGTTGATGATCTCTTCTTTGGCATCCTGCAAGCCGCCCACATCTGCCCATTGCACCTTGGAAGCCAAGGTCACTGCGACTTTGGATCCACCCTGCAATCGCTTCACCGCCTGCTCAATGAGTTGTGAAACTTCGGGGGCAGGCGACTCCTCCAAAGAGATCTTGGGATGCGATATCAGAACTTCAGTGCAAACTGACCGCAGATCGGTGTACGAAAGACCAGCAGTGAGTTTAGCCATGGCGGTCCCCAGGCAAGGCTCTACTGCATCACCCTGGCCATTTGGGATTGCCTTGGCTTTCACCGTGCCACCCATCAACCTCGCAATGGCAAAGTGCCGATGTGCCTCGGTGGGGCGGGGCACCTCCATCTCCAGCCGGAAGGCTTGCCGTAAGGGGCCACCGATATCTTCCAAATCCTCACAGGACCCTGCCACCAAAATCAGCACCCGCTCCTCCGCCCTGGCCTTCCGGAGGGCACCAGCCAAGGCTTCTTCCACCCGACGTTGCTGCAGCAGAGTGGCAGCAGGGGAAGCAGATGGCCCAGCCTTGGCCAAGGCTTGAAGCCGCCGGAAGCATAAAACACAGGGCGAGAGCTTGGCGGCTTCAGCGCAGAGCTCTTGAACTCGTGCCTCCAGGGCACACAGAACCCAAAACTCCCACAGCTACTTAATTCGGGGCAGGGGACCCTCATCAAGGTTGTTAAGCTGTCACCTTCCATATGCGTCCATTCCCCATGACTCTCTTCAACCCAGCAAAACATGCAAAAAGGTCGAAACGTACATGTTGCCCGTGCCTCAGTACCGCCATCCGCAAGCTGGCTGCAGTTCACCTCAAGCAGGTGCAAGCCCAGGCGCTCGCAAACGCTCCGCCACAAGATTCTCTTGCCACAGCCCCGGGGGCCGATGGTCAGGATAGATGGCAGGTCAGGTACTGTTCTGAGTTCCCAAGCGCGAACTGCAGGAGCCAACATCCCAAGAAGACGTTCCATGGCTGGCCGCAGTGACGGCAGAAGGGCTGGAGGGGCTTCGCAAAACTGGTGACTGCTGATGTAGGGAATGCCGCGCGCTTGGCTGCTGCCCTTCAGCCGTATCTCCGCCGCTTTGTCAATCTGAAAACTGTGGGACTCGCATGGGCCCTCAAGGACTTCCACCTTAAAGCTGAAGAAGTCACAGAAGGCGAAGCCATGCAGGGGATCTGCCTGCGCCACCTCCTGGGTTCCCAAATGGGGTGCCACTTCAAAGACCTCCGCTTCTGTCGTAGCGTCCAAGTCTGGCACCACCCGGCTCTCTGCTGGATCCCGTGGCACCTCCACAGCCCTCAACGCTTCCGAGAGGCCATGCAGTGGAATGGCCAGGACCTCACCACTTCGTAGGACTCGGGGGACATGGAAAAAACTCTTCAAGGCGGCTTCCTGACAGGGTGGAACTCCTGAACGATCCATACCTAACCCAAAGGTTCACAGAGCATGGGCAAATCCAGAAACAGAGGAGATAGCTCCCAATAATATCATGGAAACACATACTAAACCACTGGATTTGGGGGGCTATAACCTATTTGTTGCCAACACTGCAACACTCACTGTCGCGGATTTCATCACATAGCCGACATAGCCCTTGCTTGGAAATTGTGAAGCGCAACTTGCCTGATGAGCTGTTGAAAACGACAAGGAACTCATCACCGAGGATAAGACCAAACAACGTCCCTGGGGAGGTTGCAAGCCCTCCTTCCATTTCACCGAAATCTCGGTGCGCCCAGCAGTTGCCCCCAGCATTTCCAACAATCCGGCAGGTAGGTGAATGAAAGGCAGCTCCTGGCAGATCAAATGGGCCAATAGCTACGGGAAAGAATTGCAACTGGGAACTAAGGCTAACTAAGGTCAACAAATCACACTAAGGAGCCCCCCAAGTCAGGAATATATCCAGTGCATTCCACCAAGATACAAGTGCATTGTGATACATTGTACCCTCTGATCATTTGTCCTGACAATGGAAATCCCCCACTATGTGGGATCCAGAGTGTCAACCATCCTCAGTCATCATTTTGGGACCAAATTTTGCGGGATTCACGAGTTCATCCACCAAACGTTCTGGATTAGTTCTGGATGGCTTACAGCACTGTTGGTGATTTCCCATCAAACCTGCCACGCGGCGCCTTTCTCTGCCAGCTGGGCGGCTCCAGCGCCAGCACTTCCTTGGCATCCACCAGCCGCGCCCAGCACGGGCCGCACGGGCCCCAGGGGCTTTGGCCCAGGCCGCCGCTCAGCAGCAGCCAGTCACCCAGCTCGGCGCCCAAGTTCAGCAGCAACTCCTGGATCCCACTAAGTAGGCTTAGTCCACTAAGAAATCTGGGGTTGTCACCCACTAACCGGCGTGAACCACCAAGTAGGGTTTGTAATCGGTACATCTATAATCCATGAGGGTTAATGAATGAACAGTTCATGTATCATTAAATAGTTATAACTAGTTCAATAATTATATATAATCTAACGTTTCGATGATGGTTGTATGTCATCAACCTACTTAAAACTAGGGGGCACAGGACCTTGTTACCTTGTTTGAAAGAAAACCTGTCTGGCTGATTTGTCTTTATGTTCAGCTAGAAAAATTCGGATTTCAACCCAGGAATACGGATTCTGACCCAACCAAATTGGGGCTGAACCGGTGACAACAAATATATGGAGGTCAACCTTGGTGTCCTTGGGTGAGAATCATTTTCAGAGCCAATGTCATTTGGTGGGGGTTCATCAGCGCTAGGATTTACTACTCCAGGGGTCGACCTGCCACCCACCTGTACTTTAAACTGCTAGGTTTTGGGAATCAATGCTGAAAGTATGATATCCCTGGTTATCACTACTGGGTGCAAGGGCATTGGCATACACCAAAAAGAACTATGATGTATACTGTAAACCACTAAAAATTCAGGCCTCTCGGCAAAAAGTCTGAGGGACCTCTACACCACCAGTCTGACTGCAGCGAAGTTTCCTTGGATGCACATGCCTCAGCGACCGTAGAATCCCGGAAGCAATCTAGTACGTCTCATGAGCCGGGGGTTTGCGACCAAACCATAGGTACTGACCACTTGGATGGTCCTCGCTGCCATCCAGTGGTCTGCAACCACAAAGGGTGACCAATCTTCAACTCTACTCCCAAAACAAGGGAACCCAAGCTGCGGCTTTCTCACTGGAATGAACATAATCTAACATCTATATAAACTGTAAGTTTGTCTGCAAGAGGGGTGCCTGAAGATAATTGTTGATCACCATGTTCTTTGTTTGCTTCATGGCGATGAATTTATCCACATTGTTGGACAAACCCACATCATACAGTTGCAATTCCACTGTATTCATATTCTGGGTGGGTCACTCAGTCAATCCCATGTTGTTGGGATCAAAAAGCCCATCAATCGACGGATTTTATCCTTACTAACAATGATTTTTTCCGCCTTTGACTTTAGTGCCGTGTGACAGCAGTAGAGACAACCAGCTGCGCGTGAAGTCCCCACCAATGATTGTGATCATTAATTACTAACAGTGAATGGTTTAATCACCCATCCCGACCCATAGGTTGGATAAAAAAACCACAGCACATTCTGATCAGCAGGTCCACCATTTTTGTTCTTATGTTCATCCCTTAACCCAGGTTCCAAATCCTCATTTCCTATTCATCGTAACTGTTTTTTAAAAACGCACAATTGTCCCAAGCGTGGATCCAGCATTGTGGCTGGACCGAATTGATAACGTTCATATCTACTTGATTGATGTTTACCTCCACATAACCCTCTAATTCTCATTTTCCCCTAATTTTCATTGTGAAGTTCCTGCATCGTTTGAAATCCACAATTTTTTTAATCCAATCCTGCCAGTTCCACCGGAGCGGCTTCATGAAACGTGTCTCGATAGCCGCCAGGCCCTCGACTGACCGCCGTAGCGCTGCTCACGGGATGCAACAAACGACCCACCACGGCACTAGCGTACCTGTCCAAGGCGGCTGAAGGGGACACCCAAAACATCGTAATGGAAGAAAACCAATAAATAAATACATCCCTTGGCTACTCATTTGACTTTTTTATACAACTCCAATAGTGCCTGATTACCATAAGACAAAGAAAAACATAACAATAATGAACATTGGAGCAAGAAATCCCAATAATAATAATACTAAACATCATCATCATCATCATAATAGTAATCATGGGGCGGTAAAAAAAAATAGTCCAAACAAAAAAATCAACGTTGCATTACATAGTGATTATGATGATAATTATTACAATGCTAATAACAAATAGTAAAAATAACAACAATACTAAGTTTTAACATGTTTATTCTTAGTATGCTAGTAACGGTAATATGTACAATCATCACGGGTAATAAGGTAAACGTTTATTGATGCGTATTGTTTTTCAAACCCCCCACTGCCAAATCTAAACCGATGAATCCGCTATGGTTGGTTCTTGGTGTGCGACACAAGGAACATTTGTATCGGCAATCCGAAAAATCGGGAATTAGATGATTTCGTTTGAATTCCAAAGCAATATCATGTTGAAACATGCCTTTGTAAATCACAATCTGTATTGTTCTGTTCGGCTGGTGGCACGAATGACAAAACCAACATCCCGAACCGTTCCATCTCATATTATCCCGTGCAAACCCTTCGTTGCAAACAATTTTTCAAATCATAAGTATTTCGTGAAACGTGTTGACAATGTGATACAACCATGCCATGGAAAAATATTCACTGGCCTGTACTCTTGGAAGGCAACATCTTTGTCCATGGCGCTCGGGCTCCATGTGCCTACATCCAGCACATTCGGTTATTGTCCTGTTTCCGCGTAATGTATTTATGCGCAAAGCACTTTAAGTTAGCCATGTGCAGATCCTAGATCCGTGAGCTCACTGCACTGGCACGTGAAAATGCATCAGTCCAAACGGTTTTGTTTTTGAAACATGTGTGACCGAATTCTTTGTGCGCACACCCCGCTGTCTTGCTTAAACATGCATTTTGTCACGAAACGGGTAGGTTTGTTTAGGTTATGTTTACCTAAGGCTGAATTGTCGAACCATGTTTGTCTGCCAGCCAGCACAAATTCCCATAAAGCAGCGAACATGGCGTTTGATGTTGACGATGACTGTTGTGGAATCACATGTTGTTCTCAACATCTCCCAACAAGTGGGTCCACTTGAAGGAGTCCACTTGGCCACATGGCCCAATAACATTCGCAAAGTCACAATGGATTTGCGCCGTCCCTCGAAAGACAGTTGCAAATACACGTTTTGATTCAAATTTGATTTCTGATAATACTTTCTCAGTTCTGACCCTGCAATCCTTCACTTTTTTTTGTCCCAAAACCCACCAAACCAAAAAAAAATGTCTACATGCGTGTCGCACTCAGAAGTAAGCATGTTTCCATGCGCCCTGCGTCACCCAAACCCTTCCCAACGACGAAAAAGGACTCAGAACAATAAGTTCCAGGCAATCGATTGTGCCTAGTTTCCCTTTGGGCACTGCCAGGCGCTGCCACCGTGGAACTATTGGTGGTGTCACGCCAGTGCGCCTTCAGGAAATGGCGGGCCTACTCGTTTCACCGTGCGCTTTTTTACCGCATATACGACGCGATGTTTGAATTGGACTTATCCGGGCAACATCTTTCGACGAAAATGGAACAACGTGCGCACGATTACAACCATTCAAAACAAACACACACACGCGCACACCCATCACACCCCCAATCACCCCCATGCGCCACGCATCGCTGATGACATCCAATTGCGGATGGAAAATGTTCCACAACCAGATTGAAAACAAAACGCGCAAGCGGTGGCGTTATTACAATACTGTCATATCATTCCCTGTGGCCAAATGTGACGTTTCGCGGCGCAGCTACTCATGGCGACCGGCCGCGCTCCACCACCGCACTTTGCCCTGCAATGGCGCGACGCATACCTGGACTGCGTCCTTTCCTTCCGGCCGAAGCACGAATGGCGCCACGCAAATTCACGGCAGTTGTTTTTTTTGAACTTCGCACAAAAAAACAAACAAACATTTGGATATGCAAACAAATGGTTGTATTTTTTTTGCCGGGTGCAAACTTTTACTGATTGTACGAGCCGCCCTTCTGCGACAGGCACTTGGCCGCAAGACGCCCCAGCGTTGGTAGTTTGTGTCGCTTCCTACACTCGGTTTATGGATTGTTTCCCATGCCGCTTTTGTGTTCCAGCCGCCGTCCTAGAGCATACCAGCGCAAAGTGAAGGTTCATATGTGAGTGGAATTTTTTTTGGTGTCACAACAATCTCTGTGACAAAATTGGGCTAAATATGTGGCACATTTGGCAACGCGTTCGTCGGCCCACTAATTCTCAATGGACAATGTGAAGTAAACGGGCTGCAGGCTGTCCGGGTTCGTGCCGGGTTATATCACTTACTATTTGTGGTGGTTCGTAAGAAAAAGGGGTTTGCAGGATGAATTTGTTACTTAATCGATTTTATTTTTTGCAATTGTTTTTTTAATGCTGTGTGTGTGTGTGTCGCTGTGTGTGTGTGCGCTTGTGTGATATGTATGTGTGTAAATAGATTTATACACACATGCATGTAGATGCTCATGGATACAAACAAAAACCGAGACAAAAATTGATTGATACATTGATACCATTGACACATTGATACACTGATACACTGGTACATTGATAGAGTGATACAAAAATAAAGCGGTACGTGGATACATCAACACATGGCGACATACATACATATACATATGTTTAAAACAAAAATGTTCCAATTGATCAATAGATTGTATTTCACTCACGATTTGGGTTTGCGTTTTCGTAATGCCGCACACCTGATGTTGCTACGTACGCTCTGCTCGGCAAAACTATTGTGTCACCAACTGGATGATGGTGTCCCTGATCTAGAGTGTTGGGTTGCATTTTCTCTTTGTGCAAAAAGTGCGTTCACCTGCTTGAAACCCAAAGTCCAGATGAATTTGGCGGACATTTTCGCCCCTGCTCTGGCTGAGCCCCGGCGAGTTCGATGTCCCTGCCACCGCGCACACGCACAAAACAATTTTCGTTCCCGTGAGGCTATTCTGAGGCGACGGACACTGAATATGCTCAAAATGAAAACAGCATGCACGCAACCAAACCAAATTTGCCAACTGCACTGCCCATTTTAGTCTGACAATGGAACATGGGAACAACGGTGCCATGCGCAGATGGAAGCACGTTGCGCATGCAGCAACTGCCCGTCGGAAAGATTCAAATGTGCGGCTGGGGCATATGCGGTTGGCGACACGTTGATAAACACCCTTGGCGTTTTAGTACATTTCGGAAAATTTTCCATTACATCATGTGGTCGGAGTCGTGGGCTGGAAGGGGTTGAGAAGGGTTCGGGGGTGTAATAACGTTCTTGACGTGTGCGTGCTGGTTGCACATACATACATACATACATCCATGCATGCATACATACATTCATTCATACATACATACATACATCTATACATACATACATACATACATGCATACATGCATACATACATACATACAAATATATATATATTTATTTATATATTTATATTTATATTTATATTATATTGTGTGTGTTTACCCATCCATATATATACATATTTGTGTTTAATTTATTTATTTTCATTTTTATATTTAAGTACTCTCTTCGTTTTGGACCTTTTAGGATGCTTTCGATGCTACGTTTCCAGCATGCACTTGGAATTTCCAAACCGCTTGTAACGCTACGTTTTCAACATGTTCTTGGAATTTGTAAGGGGCCTGCTGAGGTTACCGTTCCAACATGTTTTCTACGAACTTCTAGGGCGTTCTTGATGCCGCGTTTTGTAGTAGCAGAATGGCCCAGCCGTGATTTTCACAGATTTGAATGCTACCAACTTGCATGTGTTTTACAGCAACGGTTGCAAGACCCAGCTTCTCTTTGACCAGTGCAGGGAACTGACCAGAATACAGTTTTCCGCGCGCACAACAATTTTAAAAAAAAATGTGTGTCATTTAACAAAACCAAAAGTTCGCAAAAAACATTAAATCCAGGAAGCAAGCTGGGGTAGCGTCTTTTTTTGGTCGCTGGCACGAAATGCTTCGACCGTTAACGGCAAAGTCTTGAAAGGGCATTGCCTCAGTCTCCGCACGCTAAGGACAGACCTGGAGGTGGCATTGCTTAAGAGTTAATGTGGTATGTTTGGGGTTTGATGTGGCGAAGCAATTTGGGCAACCATGCCATCTTGACCAAAGGGTTGGGAAAAATCATGTGACTTGGAACAAACCGGGCAAGCATATGAAAAAAGTACTTTTGAGCGAAACGGAGGCTGGGAGTCAAGAACAAAAACAAAAATGCAAATACCAATGCAAAAAGAACATGCGCGTGCGAAAACCGGAGCGACATGTTACTTTCATTTTCAGACAAAGCAAACAGCGCTGTAAAAGTTGCAAAGTATGAGCATGGAGAAATGTTTCAATCAACAAATACAGGGACCCGACAATGTCACGCCTAAGTCATTCCTTTTGCATTCCCCCTTAGGAACGCAACACCACGATGTCATGCCTGAGCCATGCCTTTTGGTCCCTTCACACTTTGCACGCAAACCGTAAAATTTTCCTGTATGGGGTCCTTACTCCTTTGAAAGCCTTGCATTCCTGGACCGCATTATTTTGTTTCTGTCTCCGGGTTTGCGTTCCTGGTATGCTCTCCGGCTACGCTGTGGGTGCTCTGCGCCGCCTGGTCGTACACTATTACACTTGTCTCCCGCTTGTCTCCCATTTGTCTCGCATTTGCCCCTCACTGTCTCCAAGTACGCTATGGATGCTCCGGCCGCATGAGTCTATTGATGTCCCTGATGGCTGTGTAAACATAGGTATAGACGTGGCCGGGGAATCTGAGCCTGGAAAAAAAACGAGATCAAAAACGAGATCAAACCGAGATGCAAACGAGATCCGGGCCCTGGCAGGAAAAAATTCCCGGAAAGTACAATCGGAGGCTTCAATCGAAGTCCAACGGCATAGCAGAAATGGAGCAAAAACACAGTGTTTCGCAACATTGCTACCTTTTCGCGCATCTGCACTTTGTGTCTTCTGACTCTTTCTCTTCTCTGATTTTTTTTTTCTTCTCTGACTCTTCGGAACTCTGTTTTTTGATCGGTCCATATTGTCGGAAATTTGACCTCTAAACTTCCTTCTACTACCATCTACTACCACCTACTACCACCACCGCTACCGCTACTACCGCTACTACCACGACTGCCGCTACTACGCTACTTCCTACTCTTACTCCTACTACTCCTCCTCCTACACTCTGCTAGTGCAGCAGTTCAAAGTGTGGCAGTAGCCAGCGGCAGCAGCTGAGCAGCAGCCAGCAATTTAGCAGCAGTTTAACAATAGTTTCTGTATATATACATATATCATATATATTGTAATAATGGTGAAATTTTGAACAACAAAAAGCCGCTGATAAGAAAACAGCTGCACCAAACTCATGTTCACCCACCTGAACGCAACAAACATTACATACGACCTAAGCATAACCTAAAGCCAACCTGAACCCAAGAAAAAACACAAAAACAGACTAAAAATCATGCTCGTGCTGAAATCAACAGAGCCCCCCTGTGTTTTGCAAAAAGACACGGTTTCCAAGGAAAATTTTGCCGCAACTAACTATAGTATTTTAAAAAAAAACACGACTTTGTCTTTTGGCTGTAACCCACGGGCAAATTTCAAATATCTGCGTGTGACCATGTTGATCGGTGGCTGGTTTCCGCGTTTCATTTCCTGCAGGCATGCAGGGGTGAGTGTCGAAAGCATTCCGGGGAAGGTGCATCAAGGCCAACGCGTATGGGTTGAGAGGAAACAAAAAAACATTTTTTTAAGTTTTGGCTTGGAAAACAGTGGTTGGTAAGTTCAGAACATGAGTGTTGTGTTGGTGGCGGGAGGTTTGCTAATGTACTACATACCGGAAAAATGCGGCGAATGCAGGTATCATCCGCGGCTAAAAGTCGGGATGGGCGTGCGAGACAATCGAACCCATGAGGTGGCGTAGAGGACCCTCGCGTACGTGAAAGTTTTGACAGAACATGACTCGACCCCCTGCCGCGATATTTTCTACAGGACAATTGGCTGCCGGAGTTGGAGAGGATATCGCTGAGTTCAAAGCAACTGCATTCGACATTGGTATGAAGGAGCAGTCTTCAGCGACAAGGGCGGCCGTGAAGAAAGGCATAACAACATGTGTTCCAATGAGAAACCCATGCAGAGACTGCCGCAACTCGGACAAACCAAGCATTACGCAGTTCCCTGCATAAAATGTTTTTGGAGGAGCGGATGGGGAGCGGTGTTTTTTTGTGCTATCTTACACCTTTTTGCCGCAGATGTTCCGGGTCAAGCCAGCGCCCGCACCTAGCGGCACCTGAATGGGGAGATAGACGTTTGCGCGTTTTTTTCATCAAATCCGCGAGGGTTGTAGGTAAGAAACCTTGTCGTCATGGGCGGCGTAGTTCCAGCAAAGATGTAAATTCAATTTTTGGCCCACGTGTGTTGTTTGCACGACATGTTTCCGGGGAATGCGTTCCAATGAGTCAGTGTTGGAACTTTGCGGGAGTCGTTTCTGGAAAGAATCTCGAAATTGTGGAATCACACATGGTGGATACAAACTAAGGGGATCAATTTTAATTATTTTGTGGAACTTCATGGTGGAACGATGTGGAACGTAACATTTTTGATATATGTCTTTCCGAACACCCTTTCTCGCAGCAAAGTCTCTTGGCTGGTTGTTGCCGGATATGTTTGTGGGGCGATGGGGGTATAATTCCAAATCGCCCAGGCATGCGGCTCACCGCTGGGTTGGCCAAAGGTGTTTCTGCCAGGAGGTGATGCTGGGTCATGCTGGGTCCGTTCCTTGAGTGGAGGTGGTTCCAGGGAGGGTTTGTGAAGGTGGTTGCTGATGTGTTTGTGGGTTTTAAGTTTTAAGTTAAATTTGCCATTTATGTGATTATCCATTGTGGTTTGGTGTCCTCAAAAAACCACAAGACGTCAACGGCAGCATGGCAAAACCAAAACGCCAAATCGCCCTACCGGGACGTGAACATTCATGGACGAACTCATGTCACGCAAATGCGGCAGGGTGTTGTTTCCTATTGACAGTTTTCTCAAATAGGCGCCACGGAACCATGATCCCTTCCAAATTGTTGGGCCCGGATGGACGCCAAACTGGAATTGTCAAACAGTATTGGACAATGGAAAAATATGCAGGAGGCACACGATGGGGCCCCATAGTTAACTAAGTTGGTTCATAACTATAATAACAATAGTGTCTGATACTTATAACTATATTTAGATGGGGTTATAAACCAACTTATAATTTGGGGGGCCATCCTGCAGGATTTGATTGACTATTTAAAACAGCAGCATGCGGCACACAATCACCAAAAGCAATAAATTTAATTAACTGCGTTTTCCCAACTTGGACATGCGCAATGGCGTGAAATGTTCATCTGCGAAACATTGTAACACATAATGCCAACACCTACGGGCAGTCCCGGATAACATGTCATGTTATTTTTGCAATCCCTGTTTCATGATCATGCAAAAAAAAAAATGCGGATGTTTGGTCACTGCCGCATGTTTTTTGTTCTGCATTGCCCCGGTGGCGACGAAGTATCATGCATCACGTGGAAAAACAAAACAAAATGTTGGATTAGCTACGCACAATCAACTCAGCCGAACTGTACGAGCGCCTCGCTAACATTTAAATAATCCAGAGACGTTGGTTTGCGTCCATATTGTGGCATTTGGCGCGCCAGAAGGGAATCCGGATTACCATGGATTACCATGTAATAAGACTGTTGTCAGATTCGTGCACAAATTTCGTTCACGGAAGTAAACCCATGGGCAGGTCAACTGGTTCAACTGGTTCCCTTTGTTGGTTGTTATCTTCTGTTCTTCGGTGCTGGCCTGGGTGTCAATGGCAATTGTTGTGAGTTTCTCACACTTGGACCTTCACGGGAAAACCAATGGAATCAATTCCAAGCACGTTGGTGACACGTGATATGTTTCAAAACTGTGGTAACGTTACTTGAAATCCAACACAGCCAAGGGGCATCAACACGGGGAATCGTAGATTCAAGCCTGTGAGATGAAGGGTAGCCCTGTGTTGTGATTTCAATGCGTTTTCACGCAAAGAGCTGGCAACTGCCCATTCCAGTTTCATGGCATTGATTCGGTTGTGGTACTCAATCTTGGAAATCGTCTCTGTTATTTTGTTTTTCACGCAGCATCATCCAACGTTCCCGTTCGATTTTTTTTGTTGTTTTTGTCATGTTTTATATTTTGCGTTTTCGAACCCACAAATGCTGTGAATTGCCGTCCTTTCAAGTGTCGGTGAGTTACGGACGGCTCTACGAGGAGACAAAAACGTGGGGGCCGGAAAAAATGTGAAAACATCCCCTCACATCAACATTTGTTAATTCACGCACCGTGGGTTAAAATACACGGAAATGTGGAAAACCCATGGCTAATTTGGGCACTCCAATTTGCAAAAAAAATGGCGACCCGGGATTCCGGGATAGTGAGTGAAGTACGGTTGTAAATTGGGAAGTTCCGTTGTTTGCCTTCCATAAAATGTTATGTTAACTCGGACCCCCAACATAAAAAACACCACTGTGGCAAGTTCTCGGCAATCTGATCGTTGCAGCCCTCAACCAATGCCAAAAACACCAATGACGGTATACTTGAAATGCCGGGGACAAGATAAAGGTGACATAATGTGTTTGTTGTTCCAAAACAAAATCCCCCCGCACCGAAGGTGCTGGGGCGTGATCTTCCGGATGGCGCTCGTAAAAGGTTACAGGTTTACCTGGGGGGGGGGGGCATTTTTCGGCCAAAACCTCCTGTTTTTGATAGGTCGTGACGCTCGCCTTCAAAAAACACTGTAAAAAACAGTACGGAAGACACCT
>Ga0126342_10009601_pt1 | contig 17338 bp, 17 predicted proteins | sample Cyp1metagenome_FD_92528 | JGI IMG/M metagenome (GOLD analysis project Ga0126342, IMG submission 92528) | Coral microbial communities from Lord Howe Island, Old Settlement Bay, Australia - Cyphastrea 1 metagenome | ecosystem: Host-associated > Invertebrates > Cnidaria > Coral ... | reverse complement strand
GGGTACAGAATCCAGCAACAACATCTACTACCAAATCTTTGCAGTGCTTCAACGTCCTCGTGCGGGTCAACAGCGCAGGGTCGTCAACATGTTCGAACTGCCACTTCGTGCAGCCAAAGCTTATGGCAAACCACCTCCTGAAAGTCAAAAGAGAATCCTCCAAGCAGATGGATTGTCAGGCATCAAGAGCAAGAAGCACAAGGGTTTGAAAACACTGCTGATCAGTGATGGAACTCGTTGTTACCCAAAACTGGCCCGGAAGAAGTCCTTGTTGCATCGTGCTTGCAACCATACCAAAGGCATATTTAGTCTTAACAAAAGACTTCCTACGCGAGGCTGGACAAAGATCCACACAGGAAATATTGATGGTTTCTGGAAAGGGGCTAAAAAGGCTATTCCTGACAGTTTACCTTCCAAAAAAAAGAACAAGCGGAACGTCAGTTTGTGGAAGTGCCTTAGACGCTGCCAATGGCGCTGGGAATGCGCGGGAAAAACACAATGAAACATACAGCAAAGACCTTGAAGAACTTGTAAGCTCACCAGAAGTTACTCGGTGCGTTTTTGGAGCAAAAGTGCTGTGAGGGTGCACACCTTTATTTGGAGGACGTTTTTATTCTCAAAGTTGGCGTCTCGCTGTGGCGCCGTGAGCAATTGGACAATTTTTGTGGGCCGGTTTCGAGTCTTAGATGACCCAGGAGGCGCGTTGATATTAAATATAATGATCTAAGGGTTTCATCCCTTGTCCTTTCGCACGTATAGATTTACTTACTTGAAACGCCAGCAATCCCGCGCCCACACGCGCCGGGTGAAGATTGATGGGTATTAGTAACTTGAGATGCCAACAATCCGCCAGAAAGGCTGGTAGTTAATATATGTTTAGAGATCAGATTGCATTTGAGTAGATAATTTTGATTCAATATTAATTAATTGGGAAGGGTTCAAAATTGAGAACCCCGGGAAGTGAATCCAAATGAGGAATCCATGCTTCATTTGTGAACGACTTTTCATTGGGCATTTGAGATGGTGTTGCGCGTATCACAAGAGGATGATAAGAACCCAACTGGATTATTGGATCTGATCAACATCAAATTCATCGATACATGGCTCCAGTTAATGATGGTATATCTGCCAAAAACTTTAAAAAAACCTAAAATCTAGCCATGAATCAGAAGTTGGTACCTTTTTTTTGGGTACAAAACCACAGAGCAAAACCCCGATTTCACCTTTCCGTTTCGCGTCCCAGGACGAGGGATCATGGCCAGGATGCTTTGCCCCATGACGTGCCCCTTGGGCGAAATCGGGGACGGGTAGGATCAACTGAGATGCAGAACCCGTGGTTTAGCACCTGGATCCATGTAGAGTCTTACTCCGGGCAGTGGTTTACAAATCTTCCAAGTCCAGATCTTGAAGGCATGTTCTTGAGAGCTGCCTGGTTAGCCCATTCACATCATTGGAAACCGCCTCAAAGAGCTGGGAACACTTGCCACCAAGGCACCTGTTGGAGTGAGATCTCCCCTAGACTCATCACCACAGGTGGGGACATCAGCCTCGGATCATTTAGCCAGCAGACCAATTTTTTTTTTAAATGGGGACACAATGGGGATACAATAGGGAAAAATTGGCTTGCAGGGGAGTTCGGCACTTCCGAACTCCGAGTTTCACTCAGGTATCTAATGAATGCTGTTGAAACAAGTGAGTTGGGCAGACTTTGAGTTACTTCAAATGGGAGGACTGTCTTTGGAAAGCTCTCGGAACTTCCGAGTGTTTTGATTCATTTTGGGAGACTCAGACATTCTGGGCTGGATCAAAACAAAGGACTTCTAGAATTATGGGGCTCTTGACGTGTCACTTAATTTCCTTTTCGCAGGAATGTTTCTGAACACCAGTATTGTCCTTTGAACTGTGCTTGATTGAAATCTACAGATCACGGAATTTCCACTCCTTTGCCTCCAGGTGGATTGATACCAATATCGCATGCTGATAGGTTGCTTACATCCACATCCAGGCGCTAACTTTCTGGACAGCAGTCCCCACTCTTGTGCAGGCTGCCCGAGCTCCTGTACTCAACAGTTGGCCGAAGCTTGACGGTGACTGGTGGTGACTGGAGGTATCTGTTCTCAATGGCTGCAGGAACCCTCCGGCAATCTAAAACTCAAGAACCGCTACGAATTGGGATTTTCCATTCCAGGCTAATCCTTGGATGATATAAGACATTGCCAGCAAGGTTCAGCCATGGTATCTTTTGGATGACGAACTGGGAAATTAATCATTTGAACTCAGGGCCTATTCCTGTCATCCTAGCATTGCTGTTGGTGTTGAAAGACACAGAACATCCAGATTTTGAAATGTTCTATGATAATAATTATCAATACTACATCAGAATCAGAAATAACATGAAATATCTATACAATTTCTCTCTCTCTCTCTATGATATATGATATATGACATATGATATGTGATATGTGATATATGATATATGTTATATGATATATGATATATGATATATGATATGTGATATGTGATATATGATATATGGTATATGATATATGATATATGATATATGATGTATCTGCCGCCAATATTTTTTGAACATATTCTTGGATAATATTCGCAAATATATCATGAAACCTCTCCATCCACACTATCTTATCTTCACAGCCGAGGACGGCGATGGATTTACCGTCGAACACCGGAACAACGAGTTTGCTGCCGCCTCCTGCGTCTGGGTTTCAAACATGGCCCATTTAGTTTGTTGATTCACCGTTGATTTACCTATGAAAATGGTCATTTTCCATAGCTATGCCGAGTTTACCAGAGGGTATAAAATGATGATTGGGCTGGGAGAGTAAGCGTGTGTGGCCCCACATCCGGAAACCGTTCAGAAACCGAAGAATCGAGGTGTGGACACTCCAGTGGCACAGCTCAAAAGGAATCCGTCCTTTCAAAATTGGATCGAGCAGTTCCTTGGTGATAGGGATGGAGATCGGGACATTGTCTGCAAAATAGGTTTGTCCAACAAGGTAGCTCCAAATCCACTGTCTAATGATTATTTCGCCCAATCAAATGGGTATACCTCACTTTAAGACACACCCAAATCATCGAGTTTTTGGAGCAGCAGTGTGGAAAAATGGAATGCTTCACAGGACCTGAGAAGACGGGATGCAGACCCATGGCCAGATATGACCAGTGTCCTTGATAAACCATGGTTGATGAATTTGGGCCGGTCCCCTAAACTATAGACAATTGGCTACTGAAATGGTACCCCTACAATGAAACAGCCTAGTTGTCCGGGATTGACATTAATTATTCATCGAGGTATCACCCCATCCAGTTGGTACAGTTGGAGCAGTTCCACCTCAAATTGTGATATTAATTGCACTGCATATCGCGGAGAATCATGTTCTGTTGCAATTTATTTCTGGAAGATGCGCGATATGTTTGGATACAGGCTTTTGGTTCGTGTTCTTGTTTGAAGTTTTTGTATTTTCTATCGTTTGAAACATGAGATGATGGTCCAATATTGACTTCAAAGTGTGGACACCCATAGGATCATCAAACATCATCGGAACAGATCCGAATCATCAAACCTCCCATAGAGACGAACGACTTTGAGCACTTCAAATCTGACGCTTTCGCGGCATTCAGCTGGCCCCATCTCGTTTTGCGAGGCTGGCACTCTATGCCAACATCACAGGCTTTGAGATGCGCGCGGGAAATGTTTCATTAGTAAGGCAATCAATCATTATCATCGACAAGCAACATGATGAATGGCTGTTCATTGACACACTTGGTCATTGACTATCATATCTTACTACAGAAACTGAAATTGCTGACAGCAAGTGCCTTTCTCAATCTTATACCCCCAAAAATTACCACCGCAAGCCGTGGTGCCATGTTAGCGCCTCATTTTGCGGGCGGGCTATTGCTACAGTGATTGGATTCATAGCAAGCTCGTGGTCTTCAGTTGGCAATCCATCCTCAGGATTCCTTGTTGGGGTGAACAATAACCTTACATGATTGAAGCCGCAGATGATCCAAGAACTCGAGGGAACCCGCAGGTGACTCGCGAATGACTGAGATTGTTGAGGACATGGCAGAGAATGGCTGCGCCCTCGAAGGTGGGGCCCACCTTCTCTGGTCGGCATCCAACATACAGTTCTATTCTTTCTTTTCAAACTACTACTCTCTCTCTCTATATATATATATACACATTACATATATATATACACGTGTATATATATACACATATATGCTATGTTATGTTATGTTGTGTTGTGTTGTGTTGTGTTTTGCAATGTAATGCAATGTAATGTATGTATGTTATGTTATGTTATGGTATGGTATGCTATGCTATGGTATGTTATGTTATGGTATGGTATGGTATGTATGTATGTATGTATGTAAGTATGTATATACATATACATATATATATATATATATCAGGAGAGATCACCACACCACCCTACACATATCTTAACGTTCTTTTTTTGGTAGAGGCACCAATTGCTTGACCCCTCACGGCTGTTCCCCATGAGACGACTAGGACTTAGGTACTTGGCGGTGGGTTGAAATCAAAGGATACTGTACCAAAAGATGGGTCGATGACGGTCGATGATCATCCCATAACAAGTCTATTCTCACGATATCAAGGATTCTCACAATGATGGGATGCTTCTATGCATAAATCCCAGTTGATGATTTAAGTATCCTTGCAAGGTAGCAGTGTAAAAGGACCCATACCGAAATATAAAAGGATCATAACCCAGCTGAGTTCCCCTAACACAGGAAATGGGCAAACCCACGCCATCCCCATCCTCCAAAAACGTGAATTCCCAGAAGAAAATGGCCACCAAAATCTCCAGAGTTTTCCCAGAATTCCATCAGATGTCCCTCGAAACTGCAGGCAACTGGAGCAGCTTCGCTTGCCACTTCGACAACACCGCATTGGGATCAGCGGCCATTTGGTGGCGATTCACTTGCCAACGTTGCCAACGCTGCCAGACATAGGTCTGTCTCAAGGGAATACCCCCATTTTGTGGCCATTCTAAGGAACGTCTTTTTGTATGATCATTCAGCCCCATGGGATGGTGAAGATGCATTTTTTTGGGGTGAACCATGCTGAAGCTTAGTTTCAGAGGTTACTGGGTGAATGCCCAGCCGGCTAGCCGAAAGTGATAAGTGGGGGAATATGATATCCTGCTGAAGATCTTTCTTGCAGGTGACCGAAGCTTCGCCGTGATAGAAAGTGCATTGCTGGACACAATCTTCACCAACAAAGATGGGGAAAGGTAGAGCCAGCCAAGACATAAAGGCATACTCGTGCGACAACAAAATAATTTATTGGGATATGAAGCCATGCGGAGGCACGCGGCTATTGTAGGGATGTGTACTATACGTAACGCATGTAACAAACCACAATGGTAACATGTGCTAGCAACAATGGGGATGATCAAAACCAACTACAATCCGCGAAACATCAACTGAGCCCGTCTTAATGCTTTGAACCAACAGCAAAGGTTCCACAAAGGTTCCACCATCCCTGAATCCTCATTCCACCACTTCCATGTTAGTTTGAATGATGATGATGTGTTGCCAATGCATTTTCTGCTGCAGACCTGTTGTGGGAGCTCTTCTTCTGTGAAGGTTTGAAAGTTGTGGCCATCAGTTCACAGAAGGACATTTCCAAACAGTACTTGGGTGTTCAGTTTTTTCCACATAGATCAAGGCCCGGCCCTTTGGCGGCTACGCCTTCTTTTGCGGGAAATTGTGCTGCGACAGCGGCAACCCTGGGCCGGACTGGGGGATGAGAGGCAACTGGGACCCTGGAAACATGGGCCCATGGGTAGCCTATTTTCAGACAAACCTATCTTGTAGTTCAACAGAGAGCGCTTATGGTGGGAGATGGTTGAAGCATCCTGTTTTTTTTGGATACGACGCACGCGCACATACGCATATACATATGAATTATGAATATAAATGATATGAATTCATGAAAGCTTGTAGAAGGGGAGGCATGCCTCCCCCGATCTTCATTTTTGTTGTCGGCTCTCAAATTACTGAGCCGGCTCTGCCGCGAGGACAGTGATGAGACCTACATGAAGACCATTTGTCCATTTTCCTGTTTCGAACACCATATGCCGACTGGCTTAGGCCCGCCTGGGCCCACTGGCAGTGGCAGCGGCACGGGTCCCTCAGGAAGCCCCAGCACGGGAGGCACCGGGACAGGGAGCAGCGGTGGCAGCAGCAGCGGTACCGGAACTGATAGCGGCACGGGCTCGGGAAGCAGCAGTCCGGGAGGGAGCACAGGGAGCAGCAGCGGCAGCGGCAGCAGCAGTGGCAGCACTGGGACTGGTAGTGGCACGGGAACGAGCACCGGGAGTGGAACAGGGACAGGCAGCGGAAGCGGCAGTGGAGGATCTGGTGGAGGCTCAGGAGGCAAGGGGCGATGATGACAGTGTTGTGGGGGATTCGGTAGCTTCTCAGTTGCCAGGCCCACCGAGATGATGGGACATTTGGTGCAGGAGTGTGAGGCAAGTTCTGGGAATGGCAGGAGCTTGGATTAAAGGTCTGATTTGTTATGTTTTCAAGAATGGCAAGAAACAATTCGCTGGGACAATTGGACTAGAAGTGAACTACTTGAACCTGACTTGAAATGACCCCAAACTCAAAAGGGGAACCATCTTGTTTCATGGAATTTCTTAGTACTGGGGGCTTTACTATGCACTTCTTCTAGGATAAGCTGCACTCTGCTGTGACCACTGAAAGTGGAACTACGAAAGGAGTTGCCTTCCTGTAAGCTGCTGCTAGATGGCCAACTACTACAGTTATCATTGCAACCACAATAGAAGCAACAATAATGGAATATAATGGAGACAACTACAACAATACAACAATCAGAATCATGATAGGAGTGACGATTATGCTGATGAAAGTCTTTGTATGATACCGTACCAATGGTACTTTCGGTTCTCCGACTTGTGATGGCGGCCTAGTGGGCCAACATGTTCTATTTTCAATCGCCCAGCCTTTCCCGGGGTGTTGTTTTCTGCTGTCGTTCCATGATGCCAGCGCAGGAACTGCAGACCAAACTTTGCTTCTTTGGCTGCATTTCTGGGCCCAGAATGCTGTTGAATGCACACCCAAGGGCTCACCCTGCATCACATTAAGTCACATTGAGTCACATCAAATCACTTATAGAAATCCCATTCATTATCCCATCAAGTCCCATGTCTTGATGGGCCCGTGTTGGGCGGAGATTGCCCGGTGGAGCTTGCCGCCCCTGAGTCCTGAATCCCTGAGATCCCTGAGATCCGAGGTCTTCCATGGCCACTTGGTCAACTTGCTCAACGTCTCACCGGCCCCAATTTGAAGGAGCCCAACCGCGAAAAAGAATCGCTTCTCCGCGTAATCCAACCTGGCGATGGAAATCCTGAAAAGGGGGTCTTCGTAATACGGAGACAATGTAAGTTATATCTAAGACGTACGTACATTCTATATATCATTATATATAATTATATATATATAGACAATTATAGACATACAGAGTAGGCGATTTTTGCAAAACTCATTGGACATTTTCCATTGCCAGGATGGCTTCGAAGGGTTTTCAAAGCGCCCTGGCCGGACCGCTGGCAAAGACTGGTGGGTCGGCGATTAAGACCCCTTTGGCCAAAATCGCTGCTGAGAGATGCTGCGAAGGGCTTCCAAGAAGCGACGTCCGAAGACTTAGAATAAATAGATGGATAATAGATACATGAATTAATAGATTGATAAATATGCAAACAAACAAATGGATGAATAAACAGTACATACATATGCATGGGTACAAATCTGAAAAAATGCCATACATGTGTATTTGAGCAATATATCCATACGTGCGTGCATGTACAGCTAGCAGCTAGAAGCCATTCTTTTCCAGACCTACGATGCTTGTTTGAACGCGTTTGCGGCTTTGCCGTATCTTGCCCAGCTTAGTATCTCAATGTGACATGCAGTTGTTCACAGCACTACACTTAGTCACTAGTGTTTGTCTCAAACGGCTTGAGACTGCGATCATTTTAAAGAAGACCTCCTAAACAATAATATTGAAGCCGCCATTAAAATCACCTTGAGCATGATTTACCCCAATGGAACTTGTGATTTTCAACGATACTTTTTTTTTTTGCAGCGTCTTTTTAGTGACATTAGGAAACAAACAACTACAACCGCAGCCGCAGCAACTGTGCTGAAAGCTTGTCATCAACATGACAGAGAAAAAGGAATCCAAGAAAGTTGCAGCACAGGCGCCGGCGGACCTGCATTGTCACCACTTGCAGCTACAAGGGGTAATTTTATCCACAGTGGAAAACCGCAAATAAGAGACCCAATGGAGCCATATTTTATCTAATTATCCAATTTCATGATCTTTTCTAGATAATTATTGGAATGGATCTCGACATTTTGACTGCTAGTTTGTCATATTTTATCTAATTGTCCAATGGAAGCTGTCCCCTTAGTTTTTGGCTCCAACTCTGTCTCTGCAGAGACCAGCTCCTTGGCAGGCGTTTACGGAGAAGTTGAATGCGACTCCAGCTTCCTGCAGTGAGGTGGCATTGGGGCGTTGAAGTCAGCAATCAGCAAGTTGTTGGATCAGAATTTAGTTTGACACTGGGAGCAAACTGAGATGAAGTGAACTTTCTGGTTTTTGAGCGATGGAGCATCACTTCCGGGCCACTTCCGTCGACACAACTAGACCAGCAACTGTTCCAGGGTGCAAGAACAGAACTCTTCAGCTGAGATTTTTGGAAATCCCAATCGTTGGCAATGCGAAAAACTGCTCACGCTGGCTGAACACCGAAATTACACTGATTCCACTTGTCAACTGTCAACCGCCCCATGCGATCCGTTTGAAATCTCATTTTGAACCATACAGCAGCATTAACCCTTTGAATGACTAGATCACAATTGTTATCAGCTACAAACTTATATAAATCTGCAACCGACCAGTCATCCTCATTCTTGTTGGTTGAAAACCAATTCTTTGGGGCTGTTCATGTTGGGCTTTGTTGTGTTTTGATCCACTTTATGGGATTTAGCGATGGGATGCAATAGGGCTTAATAGGACACACACACACATAATGTATATATATATATATAAACATACTCCGGGTGAGGTTAATATCGAACCCCCTGGCACCAAAGTGGTTATTTAACATGGAAGTCGTGTCGTTGTGAACCCGCGGGGGAGGTATGGATTCTTGCCTGAAACGCAATTTGCAGATTTGAAATTCCAATTTCAAAACATTACCAAACAACACAGGGGATCAAACAAACATGGAACCCCCGGGCAGCCTCAAATAACATGGTTTTACTGATTCTATGATTAGGAATTGGTTTCTGCCCCTTGCAAGATGATAGCGGCACCATTTTCAGAGCAGCTCCCTGCACAAATCAAGCCACAGCCTCGTTCCCATTTGGTGATCCTATGGTACTATGACCCCTTTGGAACCCCTGTCCCCTCCAAAATGGTTGCCGTACGGCTAGGACTCCCATCCTCTCCCCAATCCTATGTGTTGAATTCAGGGTTTTTAACATGGAACCTGTGAGGAAGAAAACCTTTGGAGTTTCGGGAACCTTTGGAGCTTAAACGTGGACCCTTGGAGGAGCCCCCACAGCAAGGGTCCTGGAAGTTCATGTTTATTTGCAACCTCAGCCGCTTTTTTCGTTTACCCCCCCCAGCCACCCGATCGATTTGCTAAGATAAAAAACATAGCTATAAACTGTTCTTTTTTATTTTTATTTTTATTTTTGAAACATGTTAAACTTATCCGGTGTAATGCTATTTGCAGATACAACATTATATCATATTCACTCATACACGAGTCATTGTATATTATATATGTGCACGCATACATGAGATATATATATATATATACATTGTACACACGCATATATATATACATACATATATATATATATACATATACACACATACACATACATACTAGTACATACCTACCTACATACATGCATGCATGCATCCATCCATCCATCCATGCATCCATGCATCCATGCATGCATGCACACATACACACATACGTACCTACGTACATACTGAGATACCAACCATGGCCCCTAAAGCAACACGGCTTGAGAACAGCTTGAGACTTCTCCAAGTTTGCCCAGCTTGTCTAGGCGGATCGCTTCAGAGAGGCGGACGACCGCTTCAAAAGCTGTGCCACAGACCGGCTGCAGGTGGGGAAATGATGTGGTGATGATATTTGGTTCATAACCAATTGGTGATGATTCCCCGTATCATTTGGTGATTACCCTTCTTATTTGGTGATATTTGGTCAATAAGGTCAATTCATTCGGTGGTGACGGTTCATAATTCACTCACCTTTTCAATAAATTTGGAGGTTTCCAGTCATGGGGATACCCCCAGTTATCATCCAAGTCATGGATGACCAGACTTAGAAACTTGAAGCAACCTTGGTGTTACTGGGGATTGTCCATGACTTAAGAACCCCCCAAATCCTTTGTAGCAATGGGAGATCCATGGTATCCCCGAGCTAGATGGAGGTTGAATATGTTCAGCAAAGGGAAACTCATGAAGGGGGGATTGCTCAGCAAACCAAGTTTGATGACACCGGAGGGTATAGACATAGACATCATGGATGTGTATTATCATTATATATTATTATTACTATTATTACTATTATTATTTTTATTTTTTTATGATTCCTCTTGTTCCTCTTTTAACACTTTCCTTTCTGTCCAGTGCAGTATTTGGAATCGCTTGTCCTGTTGCATCGGTGCCAGGCGCTGCTGGGTTATGAGAAGATTTCAGAAGTGCCAGTCGAGGTGAAATCAACCTTGGATCTTTGCTGAGATGTCCAGTGTGTATTCTGGTGAGGATGCAATCCTTGATTTGTAGATTCTAGGTATTCATATGAAGGTTTCCAAAGTCACGGGGGTACCCCAACCAAAACTATAGGTCTCAATACTAAATGTCATCTATAACTTGGATGATAACTGGGGGTACCACCATTTTTTGTCTCACTTTAGGCACCCCCATAGTACCGATCTATGAAAGATGGGCATGTTCCGTTGGCAGAATCCTGGGAGCGCATGGGATTCTCAAGGCTGTGTGTCAAGTTGTTGTACCAAGGGAGCCACATGATTAGTTATCTCATGTCATTTTAATGTCATTTTATGTCCTCTAATCATCTAAGTACCTTAGTAGACTTAGTAAACTTACTACGAAACCATCCATGTTTCGCCATACACTTCTCCCGGATGAGCGAAATTGAAGCGAACTCAGCGAGCCTGAGGAAGCTTGGTGCTTGCTGCACGGAAAAGAAGCCAGTATTGAGCAATGTCTCAAGTTGGTCAGGGAGGAACCTGTTTCTCAGTTGCACTTGGAGAATGGGGCGTTCTTTGGGACTGTCAAGGTATTCAAAACCGGAGACTCCTACATGTGTGAGGATACGTGATAATTATATATGTATTACATGTGTATATATATATATATACATACTGTACATACGTGTACATACATTTTATTTCTATACATTTGTGTAGGTATGTTGCATATTTACACACATCTATGCACAGATATATGTGTATAATGCTACCACATGTGCGCACAGACACACCAATGGGATCCAATGTGTAGATGCAATGATGTACAGAACAATGTATATACATGTACATACACACACATATATATATATGGCCCAGCGTTTGGTGGTCCCCCCTTCCCCCTGAGATGGTGATGGTCCCTATATGTATATGTAAGTTATATATATATATATATACATACACGTGTGTGTATACGTATGTAGTATGTGTATGTGCAAATGTCTTTGTATACGGTATGTATAAATATGTATCTGTATACGCATATGTCTATGTATCCCTCCCCCCCTGTAGAGGAGTGGGGGTAACCCTACATACCATATGTGGGGGAGGGGGGGGCCGTGAACACGAAACACGGAACCATATATATATATAATATTATCAGCACGCTTTTTCACATGTATCTAACCAATATGTAGGTACGCGGACATGTAATTGGATATATGCGTACAACACAGATGCATGTGCATTCATGCATGTCAGTACATCATTGCACAGACAGAAACACATATCATATACTGATGTATACACATTGTATACCAAGTGTATACAAAGCGTATACATAGTGTATACAAAGTGTATACATGTATGTATATATATATTACACACACACACACCCTCTTCAAATTATAGAAATGAATATACAGGTACATACATACTTTATATGATCCTGTACATACACATATTCGCAAACACTTTTGTACGTGAATGCATGAACCTCACCGCCCGCCTCCCGCCTCCTACAAGTACAACGCAGTCACTGCGTGAATACTGTGGGTCCTGTGACACACGCATGGTTTGTCCAACAATATGGAATTCCAAAGACCATCCAAAGCCCCCTTTTTGGCGCAATGGTTGGGATCCCTGAATTTTTGGACATTCATTAGATCTTGTCTCAGCTAATTACATGAATTCTTAGCGATGTTTTCCTGGCCAGCCCTCAAACTTCCAGGCGGATTTCAAGCTGGTGGGCATGAGTGACCTGAACTACATGGCACCCGAGGCCGGGTGCAGCGCAAGCTCCAAGGGTATTAGGGAATACGTCATGGAGGAACTAATTTGGATAAAACTCGCAGAAATTGGGAACCAAACAACTGAGGGAACTTTGACAATCAGGGACTGAACTAACACTAGCAAATATGTGCAGGGATGGATCTGGTGGACAAGAGATACAGTTCACCACTCAGTGGTCATTTTCTTTCCAGCAGGGATTGGGATACGCGTGGCGTAGGGGTGATCATCCCACCTACTAAGTAGCTGGAAACAATTAATTATAAATACGTATTCATGTAACAATGGCTTCCAGCCACTTCTATTTTTACCCCATGAGCAGTAATGAGACCTCCATTCTGATCGAACTCAGATGATCCTGCTGGGAAAGTAAGGTGGCTATACGACATAGATCCCAATTACATCCAATGACAAGGGGCGATGATATCTCAATACTTTCCAATTTCCAGCTACAAAGGCTCCCAAGAGCCCATTGTAACCCCATTGCCATTTTTCGATCGGGATCAGGAGCTGGACGACTTGGAGAAGCGCACCAAAGATCTGTCCATTGTCAATGAGACCAAGGAGGCGGAGGTCAGGGCAAAAATTGGTTGCGCAACCGGTGAAGATTGAAAAACAACCATGGGATTTTCTGAGACAGAACGCACACACATTCTTTGGAAAAGATTTTGTGAATGCCACAAGATGCTGCAGTTTTTGGGATCCACCGAGGTGGCTGAGATGATGTTGGAGTGGCTACAGGCTGGTTACTTTGGAAAAAACACTGATTTTGGGGTCCAAAATTTTCATGTGATCAGCTTGGCAAAGAGTTTTTCGACTGACTGAAATTTGCTCAGCAGATTGAATCCATGTGGACTTGGCTCCAAACCCTAAGAAATCAGCGCACAAAATGAACCGAGCTTGTCTAAAATAGGATCAGGATAGCCATGGATACCCTGGCTCCATGTTTCCCATCCGCTGGCTTCAGGCTGCGATGAGTCTGCACCGCTGGGCGCAGACAACTAGGGCGGTCGCGCCCCAGGAGCAAGAAAAACACCTCCCCAAAGGGAAAAACCTGATTTTCCCACATCAACACCACAATTTTAGGACTTTTCTAGCCCTAAATGAAGACACATAGACCAAACTGGCAGATGCAACCCACCAGTTTTATGGGAGATTTGGCAACTTTCGACTGCAACTGTCATGTTGTGTTCAACAAGTTCAGCCTGAGATTGAACTTAGCCCTCCCAAAGTTGGGTCCGCAATTCCCACTTTGGTCAATGGGTCACCGCGCTGCTTCCAGGAGTAGCGACCTGCATATCTGGCGGTGGAAAAGTAGTGTCCTGCGTAGCCAGTGGAGCAACCCATGGGAACAAATGACCAACATCTCGATTTTCATGGGGAGTTCCGGGAATTTGTATGACTCTATGCCTATGGCCTATGGGATGCTTGGCGTTCGTTCGCGAACTACTAGACAGTAACAGACAATACATGGTATATGATGGACTTTTTACACACTTTATTCACATGGCCCCAGTTCATGTGAGAAAGTATTAAAAGAAACCTTGTCGATATGTCCCATCCAGTAGAGCAGGTCGCACTGGCTTGCGCACCTCCATTTGCTCCCAGGGTTACCAAGAACTGTTGCGACCCAAGCGAGTTAAATATTCTGAACTCAGAATCTGATATTTTTCTTTGGTATTTGGAGGACCCCCTGGGGTGACAGAATGCGACAGATCGTACGGTAGGGTTGGGTTGAGTCACTGGAATGCAGGAGCATCAGGGGTCCCAGGTATCAGACAGCTTTTTACCCTATTTCCAAACGTTTTATTTCGGATTTCTTTACTTTTGATTCTGCTGGTAGTCAAGTTAATAGGATTCATGGTGGATATATCAGCAGGTGTCGCCGCCAGCAAGCTGCAATGTGGGGCTCTTGGCTGTGGTGTTTCTGATGGCGTCGGGAGCCAGCCATTTGGCAATGGATCAGAGTATGCTCGGCAATGAGATAGAATGACTGGAATTCTCTGACAATTCACACCCATAATATTTATACGTATATATATATATACATATATATATATATATATGTTAAAACAGTTTATGTGACACATAGGATCAAGATCTGACCAGGGTGCTTCAGTGTTACTTCCCATCCCTACCTGGGACTTCCTGGAATCCCAAAACAACTTGATGGGGGAAGCAGTCCAAACTTCCGCAGGTCCAGTCACTTTGGTATGGGATGGTATTCCAATATGTTATAATTGGGTTTTCCATGGATAGATATGCGATGGTTTATAGACTGTTTCTACACAACATGAATTAACATGCCAACATTGGTGCTTCCCTCAGTTGAGAGTTATGACTCATGACTCGTGACCCATACCATATCCATATATACCGCATTTTTGGAGCCTTTGACTTTTGGTCTATCAATTTGGTCTTTACACTCGACTGCTCTTGAAGGGGCTAGTTCCACCCACTTTCCGTCTGAAAAGGATTTAGACAGATCTTCCAAAACTTCTTCACCCTGGATATTGTTTCCCGTTTTTTTTCCAAATGGCCAGGTTTGACCTCTGCCAAACCATGATTCATGATCATTTCCATGATGATTTCCAAACCGAACTTATGCCCTATCGAGCGTTGTAGTATTTTATTTAATATACTGGCATTCCTTATATATACATAATATTACATCATATCATCTCCATTTCATGATTTCCACACCTCCGAAATCCGCAGCATTTTGTCCGTGCATCGCAACAAGCCGACGGGAGACGCTCCGTCGACGCAGCAGTCGTCTCGATGGATTTTGATGACCTCGATGACGCGATCGAGCAGAGGATTGCCGAGGGCGACACCGAGGTGGGGATTTGGAAAGGTTGGGTGAAAACATTGCGTATATCATATCTATACATAATATATACTGTATATATATATACAGAATATGTATATATATATATACATAATATATACAGTATATATTTATACATGCATACATACATGATATGTATAGATACATATATATATATATATATATACAGATACAAATATATATATATATCGTTCAGTAGATTGTAGTATACCAGTAGTACCGCACAAGGCGGTGGCGGAAGTTTCAAAAATAGGAGAGGTTGGTTGTTGCGAATCACGGATGGCAGAGCGAATCCACTGATGGACCGACAGGTGGTTGGAGTTGTGTTTTGGAACGGTTGCAATGGTTGCAGTTGTCACCTCACCACAACTGCTGGATGTAGTGTGGTGTAGTGCAGTTGTAGTTGCCGTTATAGCAGTAGTTGTAGTGTAGTGTAGTGGAGCTATAGCTGTAATGTATATAGTGTAATTAGTGTATTTGCAAGTGCAGTTGCAGTTGTAGTCGTGGTGTGGTGTAATTAGTGTAGTGTAGTGCAGCGTAATGTCGTGTAGTGACAGTGTAGTGTTGTGCAGTGTAGTGTGGTATAGTGTAGTGTAGCCTAGTGTCAGGTACTGTAGTTGTAGTTGTAGTTTAGTGCAGTGTAATGTAGTGTAGTGTAGCTGTAGTTGTAGTGTATTGCAATGTAATTAGTGTAGTGTAGTGTAGTGTGATGTAGTGTAGTGTAATGTAGTGTAGTACAATATGTGTAGTGTAGTGTAGTGTTGTGTAATGTAGTGGTAGTTGTAGTTGTAGTTGCAGCTGCAGTTGTAGTTGTTGTGTAATGCAATGTAATCAGTATAGTGTGGTGTTGTGTAATGTAGTGTGGTTCTAGTTGCAGTTGTATTTGTAGTGTGCTGCAGTGTAATTAGTGTAGTGTAGTGTAATTGTAGTTGTAGTTGTGGTAGTAGTAGTTGTTGTAGTTGTTAGTGTAATTGGTGTAGTGTAGTGTAATTAGCTGTAATTAATGTAGTGTAGTGTAATTAGTGTATATAGTGTAACATAGCATAGTAAATTTGTATGTGTAGTTGTGGAAGTAGTGTAGGGTAGTGCAGTGGTAGTTGTACTTGTCTATCTATCTATCTATCTATCTTTCTATCTACCTATCTATCTATCTATCTATCCATCCATCCATCCATCTATCCATCGTTCGATCGATCGATCGATCGATCTATCTATCTATCTATCTGTCTATCTATCTGTCTATCTATCTATCTATCTGTCTATCTTCAAGCTTGAAAATGCAGCTATTTTGCGAGACTTCCTCAAGTTTTGAACTTGACAACGTCAAAAAAGAAACAATTCTGAGAGACTTCCTCAATTTTTGCACTTGACAACATCAAAAACGACGCAATTCTGCGATACTTCCTTCAAAAATGGAAAGTTGAGTGCAGAGCTGACGGCCTCGTACCAATGCGTTTTGCGATTTTTCCACTCCACCTGTCTAAAGTACTGCGCCTGCCACGAAAAAGTGAAGCCAGGTCATACGAAGTGCTGCACCTGTCACGCAAAATCATCTTCTGAAAACTGAAGATCTGATGCTCCAACATGCAACCCCTCTCAGGACATCAGCGCCCGGACCTCCTAACATCTCTGATGAACATGGCTCTTGTACTGCGCCTGCCACGGAAAATGCATCTTTGCAGATCCTCTTCAAATGTCCCACGCCTGCCATCGTTTTTGGAAATGTTACAAAACATTCACTTTTCTTCCTTACTTTTGACAAGGTGCACAATCCCTTGCGCCTGCCACGCGAAACGACATCTGGACAACCAAAAGTGGCCCAAACCCCATCTGTTTTTAACATTTTGACTTCGAAAT
>Ga0126342_10009600_pt1 | contig 17339 bp, 14 predicted proteins | sample Cyp1metagenome_FD_92528 | JGI IMG/M metagenome (GOLD analysis project Ga0126342, IMG submission 92528) | Coral microbial communities from Lord Howe Island, Old Settlement Bay, Australia - Cyphastrea 1 metagenome | ecosystem: Host-associated > Invertebrates > Cnidaria > Coral ... | reverse complement strand
TTAATAGTGGTTAATAGTGGTTAGTAGTGGTTAATAGTGGCTAATAGTGGTTAATAGTGGTTAATAGTGGTTAGTAGTGGTTAATAGTGGCTAATAGTGGTTAATAGTGGTTAATAGTGGTTAATAGTGGTTAATAGTGGTTAATAGTGGTTAATAGTGGTTAATAGTGGCTAATAGTGGTTTATAGTGGTTAGTAGTGGTTAATAGTGGCTAATAGTGGTTAATAGTGGTTAATAGTGGTTAATAGTGGTTAATAGTGGTTAGTAGTGGTTAATAGTGGCTAATAGTGGTTAATAGTGGTTAGTAGTGGTTAATAGTGGTTAATAATGTTTAATCATGGCTGATAATACTTAATAACTGGTTGGTGGTTGACCTACCCCTCTGAAAAATATAGAAAAATATGAGTTCGTCAGTTGGGATTATGATGTTCCCAACATGATGGGAAAAATAAAATTCATGTTCCAAACCACCAACCAGAAAACCTCTGAGACCTTTTTTGAACTCGCTGTGGATGGTCTCGGGTTTTTCTCTTCGCTACCGCTGTTTCTTCTATTCAGACTATTCAGGGCAGCCCAGAGATTCTCGGGTCGACACTTTGGTCGTTGGATTTGTACCTTTGGCAATTCCACACAAATAATTGATCTGATCTTGGCGGAAGAACGTATCCGTAAAATCCGCCCCTTCGATGCTCTTCACCTCAGTTGGTGTGGGATTAAGAAAAACTGCGCGGGCTATGGCTTGAGGATCGCAGATATTCGTGATCCCAGCCATTCTAGATTCTCGGAAACCAACCAGCTGAATAGTTTCCAATTTCCATCCTTTTCCCATATTTGGACCTATCCAGCCAAGTAACATCCATTTTGGTCGTGCCATTCACCTCAGTCGCTGAAAATTCTGCGGGATTCTGCAGGTTCAACACGCTCCGTTCCATCCCATAAAGCCCCGGCCCTGGTGGGTGAATGAATGCCCACCCCCCATATGCCCAGGTCACATACATCTCGGTGGCCACAGCATTATCCAGTTTCGCTCCAGTGAGGCGTGCCAGTTCGAAGTTCACCTTGCGGCGCAAGAGGCTTTTGAGTCAGCAAAAATGGAAGATGTTGTCCTTTGGCCAGCATAAACCAGGATCAACCAAAGTAAAGGCTGAAGCAACCAAGGAAGCTTGAGCAGCATGTTGAACCAATGAAAATGAATCAGAGGATTTTTCAAACTCCGGGAACACATTGGGATCCCTTTCCGTGCTGGATGCCAGGCCCCGGCCCAACGGGGGGAACAAGACAGACATAGCTTGGGAGCTCCCCCGTACCCACCATTGACATCATGGGATCATGACTGAAGGCTCCTCCTATGGCTCCGCCTGGTTCAGGTTGGCTCCGGTGAAGTCTGCGTTGGCTAAATCCTGTGGCCAGGTCTGGTGGGACCTTAGGTACGGGGGTATCTCTCAAGCTTAGGGCCCCACGCAAACCTTGTCCTTGTCTCGTTCTCAAAGACTTGTCAAGCTCAACTACAGTCTTATCATAGAATTCGCATCAATAGTTCTCTGAATCAATTGCTAGTCCTCAACCTCAACCCCCCTGGAGGCACCGCATCAAAGAAGCTGGAGCTTTGGCAATCGGAGTTGACCTAGGCAAGCAGCACCCTGATGCAGGGTGTCGCTCTGTCGTTGATCTCTACCCACTGTGGAGATCATTTAATTGGAAGCAGTGGAAGTACCAGAATAATCTTGATCCAGCATGATCCAGCATGATCCAGCATGATCCAGCATGATCCAGCTATCCCTTGCCATTCTGAGCTACCCTCAAGCAAATGAAGTCAAGTGACGAACTTGCTCTCCCGCACAATGGACTGCTGGAAGGACACACCAACGACTTTCCTGAACAGCGACAGCTACCGGCAGGCTGCCATAGTTGGAGGATGTTGGAGGTACCCTCTGGTAATTTAACATAACTATGGAAAATCACCATTTTTTTATGGGAAAATCCACTATAAATGGCCATTTTCAATAGCTATGTTAAATTACCAGAGGGTAACCGGGTATCATTTGGCTTTCATCCACCTGTCGGATCCTGTCGGATCCTGTGGGCAGCTGATGTCCCAGTGTCTTGCCGGAATAGTCGGCGCGGGTTAAATCGACACCTGCCGGGCAAAACCCACAGGCCCACAAGTCCAGTCCAGCATCAGTTGTTTCTGTTTGGATGCCTCACTTTGTCACAGAAACAGCAGCTCCAAAATTTCGCAGAATTATATATATAGTCTACCTATCCTACTCCCAAAAATTTCACACAGATCTCAACATCTCTGAAGCACATCTCCACATATCTTGGCACCATATGATGGCCTCGGGTAATGGATTTGCTGGATCCACTATTTTTCCCCGTGGTGGAGGCCCCTCCAGCCATCACCTGAAGCAGAAAGGATGGACGATAGTGGTCACTGGAGATCTATCGAATCTATCGATAGTGTGGGAATCCTTGGGCATAACATAGAGTGTATATATATAATGTATAACATGTATATTATATATATATGTGTGTGTGTGTTATATATATATGTTATATATAGTTATATCTTTTGTTCTTGCTTTCTTCAGTGAATCTCTGGTCTGGGGGGCTGAGGCATTGTAGCGACTAAGACTGTAGAATGAGTGGATGCAGGCAGTTTTCTCAAATTGTCTAGACCTTGCATGCAGAGATTCGCAGCATCAAGGCTGGTGCAGCAGTGGAACGCCCCCTCCGGAAAAAAAAAAAAAACGCACCCTATTCAAAAAAAGGAGGTGGTGAAATAGTCCATGGAGAATCACTACCAACAAGCGCCGGTTTTTTTTTTCCGCTGAAATACTCCAAGAGAAATTCATATCACTGATACAATGTTGGGTCATAATTCCCATAATTTCCATGTTGTTTTGGCATGTTTTGGACCCAGGGACCCAGTTGACCCGGCCAACCGGTTGGTGGACCCCAGGCCCGGCCTTGGAATCGATCATGGCGTTGTAGGCCACGGCTGGGCTGGCCAGGCAGGACACCAGCAGTATGGTCCAACAGGTGGCCTGGGCGAATCGAAAAACCATCAGCAATGAAATGTCCAACAGGGTATACCCTCTGGGATTTAATGGGATTTAATGGAGTTTAATGGGATTTCATGGGATTTCATGGGATATACCCTCTGGTTATGACTCACATAGCCATGGGATTTCGATGGCCCATTGAAATAGATGGTTTGCACCTATTAAAAATGGTGATTTTCCATGGCAAACTGTTAGTCATAACCAGATGGTGACTCTTTTGGGTAACTCAGCTATTTACATCACCCAACTATTGGGTTTTTCCTGGTGGTCATCGGGTTGACCCACCTAACCCGAGGTGGCACTTGATATTCCACATGGCAACAAGATTGAAGCAATCGGTGTACCGCATGAAAATATAGCTATCTACATTTTTCGGAGGAATATCCCTTAAAATCTCTTATGAAGATTTATTGAGTATAATATAATGTTCGATATTAAATTGGGGTCTCCCCAATTTAATATTGCAACAAATCAATCCTGAGCAGCAAACCAAACCCTGTGTCATCTGCTTGTACTGGTTTCGCAGCAAGGATTCCCATCGTGGATTATGATCCTTCCCAATAAACCAGGTAAAGCGGTAAACCCAATGAATTTCAGTACCCAATAGACTGGAGCCCATGTCTGGTAGACTGGAGCATAACTTCTGAACTGAGCCTACCATGGTCTACCACTCCCCTATCAGAACCAATCTTCTATAGTGGATCATGACAATCTCCAACAGATATCAATATCAGCAATCCTATTTATGATAACAGAAGTAACATGTAGTAACCCTGCATATCTATGATAGCAAAACTATCTCTTGGCCCCTGGGTCAACCCATGGAAGTAGCTTCCTATCATAACCGGCGACCCAGGCACTGACCAGGGCGCTGTTTCCGGTGCCATTTCCTCAGCTCCTTCCGCCGTTCGCATCGTTCGCATCCTTCGCTCGGCCTGAAGCTCCAACTTCACCAAAGGAGGGGAGCGAAATGTCCAAGGGAACCAACCAACCAAGTTATCCAAATGATGTCAAGTTGGAAATTGACTGGGGATATACCATGGGAACCCCTGAATTTTTCACCAAATCTTTGAAATCGACTGTAAGATCTTCCCCCCAGCCAGCTGGCGCCAAGCGTCCAAGTGTCGCGCTGCCACCGATGCATTAGGACCGGGAAAAAGCCTTAGCAGCCGGTGGGTGAGCTGGGACATCCCCTTTTCCAATTGGTTCGGTTTATAGCTGTGAAAATCACCGAACCAGTCATGAAAGATTTTCCAGTCATGTTTGATTACCAGAGGGTATGTTGAAAGACCTATGTTTTCAGTTTGAAGGAATCCACAAAGTTGGAAAATGTTGGCAGAATTGCTGTCCCACTTGCAGTGTGCAATTTGAACCCATGGCATCAAGGTATTTCTAAAGCGCCCTTGGCGCCCATAAAACGGTCTTCGTTCAACTCCCTAGGGGCTCTTTAAACCAGATCCAAGATGATCCAAGTGGCTGTCAATAATGGCTGCCCTCATAATTGGATGGTTAAGGTCATAAAACTACCCTATCAACGGTTTCCGAAACATGCAAGAATCGAATGCTTGACCTTTGATGACAACTAAAATGAGTATCCTTGTTGTATACCAATACCCTAAGAGCATCATAAAGACATCTCCAATATTGGTACAATTTAATGGTTGGTTGAATTGCCATCATCAAATCGTTAAATCAAATCATCTATATAACATTATATAACATCCTGTCTAATTTTGTTATACCAACAATTTATGGTCAATGACACCCAAGGGTCAGATGAATTGCCAATATTCCCAACAATTTTCACCAAGCCCCGCACCAGCTTGGAGCGGACACGACTCCGGCGCAACAGATCACCTTCGCGCCGACGGTCAGCCACCCAAGGCCATTCGAAAAAGTCACTGGGTGACTTAATGGGTGTTCAATGGTTTTCAAGGGCAGTGAATGGGATTTACGATGATTTAAGGGGGGGTTATTGGATTTACTGAAGTTTTGAAGGAAACTTGGAAACCTGGAAGATGTTCCATGATTTTTCCTGTGGTTTTGAGTCATATTTTAAAGGTTCCATGTCACATTTCCCGGATTAAACCCGTCCACAAGGGACCACTGCCACTCGCCATCTGTGGCATCTTCCACTCGCCATGGCGCACGGTGGGCTGTGCAACTGGAGCCCAAGTGCTGCTCAATATTTCTATGGGCATCCGGAACTTTTGGGCTCGACGTCTTTAGCATACCTTCTGGCCGTTAAACATGACCATGGAAGAGCACAATGATTAAATCAAAGGTTGATCATGTTTATGATATTTAAATCACCATTTAGTAATGATAAACATGACCATGGAATTGGATCAAAGGTTGATCTTCCAATTCCAATTCCATGTTTATCACTAAAGGCTGCAGTCATCATCTTTCCTGAGGGTCTGTCGAAACTGGCGGCATCCTGAGCTTTGGACCACCAGCGAAGTTCATGGATCGGTGCATGTTCGCTCCAGTCATACCTCAGCTCCTGCGCGAGCTGAGCTATCCAACTATTGGGCAGTCAGATTTTCTCGGAGAGGGGAAACTGGGGAAAGAGAAAAATCCATGAAACCACAAAAAAGGGTTTGTTCCAAGAAGTGGGTGCCTCCAGAATTCTCAGAGGCCCAAGGCTGGTGATCCCTCATCCCAGCCCATCAGTGAATCCTCCTCAGGTACCTTCCAAGCAGGACTCTGGTAACGGAATTCCTGCAGGATGAGTTTTCACACCTGCCTATGGCATGCCATGGCATCCCGACACTGGCGAATATTTTCTGGACCCTGATTGTCAATGAAAAGCATGCATGTGCTTTCAGGTTTATGAAACCATGCAGTTGTCCAATTCTGGGTAGCAAAATAAATCACGTTGAGCCACATCCCATGTATGTCAGCCTGTCCTGCAGATTGGTATAACCTAGGCGAATGAAGAAGGGCAACAAGACATCATCTGGCAGCAGCAGCGGAACCTGAGTATCGGCTCCCGGACGTGCCCGAGGTTCGACCCACCCAAAGCCCCTTAAGCCCAGGCCCCAAAATCTTAAACGAGTCATCAGTGTAGCAGTGCAAGAGTCCGCATGAATCATCCCTCCCAAAGTCTTTCTTCACTGCCCAAGGAAAGGTCTTCCAGGTCAACAGATCAATCGTCGCCATCTTACATCTCGTTGACTTGTAACCCGCAGAACATAAAAATATATTCTTTATAAATTCCCCAAGTAGTGGATTTCGCCCTGGGAAAATATCAAATCATCTTCAGCCCACTTCAGGCCAGGTTGAATTCTTAAGGGAGTGTTAGCTGGGATGGCGGCAGGATCTAGATGGGATGACAGACTGACTCGGGGCCCCTGACACCTATGCTGTAGAGCTCATAGAAAACCAACTGCTGAGGATCATAGGGCAAGAACCTCAAGGTCCAATGCCGAAGTGGAGGAAAGGTTCCAACATCTGCTGAAAATTTTCTCTTCAAGCCTAGATAAAATGTCATTCATATCCCATGAATATGCCAATATTTGGGGGTGTCATGAATGTCATGATCTCAGATTGATAAGATGATTGACATGATTCATGGATCCTGTAATAAGACCTCAAGACTTCAACGTCCACGTCCTGATGTCAGCCGACCGAAAAACGGCAGCGTGGAGGCCACTGGGTAACTGGGTGAACCAGGCACAGCAGCCTTGTGACGAGCCCAATTACTCCAGGATCGATCCTGCAGTTGCTTCAAGTTCACCTTAGGAGAATCATGGAGAATCCATCCACTGGCTTTGTCCTGCAGACCTAAACCAGAAGTGCCACGGATCAAAATTGGAAATGGGACTAGATGTTTGATCTTGTTTGATGATTTGTGTGCTTTGGAAAGAATTGGAGTTGGTCTCTCACCCATTTTCGGACACACCCTCATCAATGTCGACCAGCATTGCTGGAGACCGGGTGTGTGGCAAAGAAGGTGTGGTTGCTCTCTCGCAGCTTCAAGGGCACAAAGGCTTTCTCCTCCGCATCCAATGGAGTTCTGTCGGAATCCCCAGATCCCATAGGGGACCATCAGCTTTTGTCAAACTCAAACGGCCATTGGGGGGATTTTTCCTCCATTTTCAGACAGACCCAAGTATCAGAATTGTTGGTTATATTAATGTTCTATATAGATATGTATATAGATATAGATTCTAGATATAGATATAGATATAGACATAGATATAGATATAGATATATATTAATATAGATATATATTAATATAGATATATATTAATATAGATATATATTAATATAGATATAGATATAGATATATTAATATAGAGTTATATACCCCATCAATCTATATCAATCTCCTCCACTCTTCCCAGCGCCGCCACGAAGTCGTTCAGGACCATGGCCTTTTTCAAGATGGAAGCGGGTCAAGCAGTCTAGCAGGTCAGGGGGAAGAAATCACCGTGATTTCGCCCCAAAAAAATGCGATGTGTTCCCCAAAAAAAATGGGGGAAATCCATGGAAACCTGGGATCCAGTTTACCCAGCCCGGCCAAATCAATTGGCACAAACATCGACTTGGTGACCAGGATTTGCGCAAACCTCAGTTGTCACAAAAGTTCACTCCTGGACTCACTGAATTTCACTGAATCTCAAGAATCTCAAAAGGGGCTTGTGGTCCCTTCTGGTTTTGCCGAAGCCTCCCTGACAAAATGCATAGGTCTCTACAAGACCAGGCAGGGTTTGGGTGGGGTTAGGATCCTTATCCCCTAAACCAAAACCATGGTTGATTGAGAGGAACACTCCTAATCAATATAAAGATCTTCAATATTCTTTAACAACTTGATTTCCGGTGCACTTTCAGGTCCCACATCCTGCGATAGGACTCTGGGTTGCCCATGCGCTTTCGGCTGGTAGCTGGCTCCAGTATACAGCCCGAGCGGTTGAACCTTTGGCCGTGGGTGAGTCGGGTCGTTTGGGTGCCAAAGCATGGGATGCTTTAGGATCAAGGTGCTCAAATGTGCCCAACACGGCGACTCTGGATCGATGAAGCCCTGGTTTCGTCAGGGGGATACTAAACATGTTCGCCCCAATTGGGACGTTCGCCCACATCCAAATAACACACCCAAACGATATCATATATACTTGTCACCTGAGGATGAACCAAAACACTGGCTATACGCCGCGATTTTGACTTTAGGTTTCGGGATTTTGGGCCAAATGGGGGTAAAAAACTGCCTGAGCCACCGGACCACAGGCACCCGAATGCCGGAATGCCAATAGATCAAGGCAGACAGGTAAGGTGAAATGCACGCGAAGCGATTTCCTGAGCTTTCTGGTGCTCTCGTTTTCTTTAATGAAATGTTTTTTGGTACTCAAGAAATTAATCCCAGGGTGTCTTTGTGAATAGTCACTGGCTGGGTGGTGTATATTCTTGTCTCTGATATTTGTTACAGCAGTGATACAGTATGTATGTTAAAGTATCTATGTGTGATTAATTATAAGATTACAGAACCTTCTTGTGGTAGAATGGTTTGTGATTATGCTAAATGAGTGACATTGGCGTTGTTGCATGTTCTGTTTCACTACTTGGTGAATTGGATGCTTGGTTGGGATTTGTAAAGTTAAGTTGGGATTCTTCTGGGGGTGACATGTTGGCCAGAAAGACCTCTAACAAGACAGCCCCCAATGCCATTCTATGATACCAAGCATGTTGGGACTGATCAGCTAGGAATCACTAAGGTGCCCTGCGGGCATCATTCGCCAACTGTTCATGAAAGGCCTCCGAAGAGGAACCATTGGGTGAAAGAACACGCTTGCACAGCTGCAGGGTGGCCTTTTGTCGCTACAAAGATCTTCCTCTTTTTCAACCCAGCGGAAAATTCATCACAACCCTGAGCCAACTGTGTGGTGCAAACGACTTTTTAATGGTGGATCTTGCATATTACCATTGATAATTACCATATTACCATCAACCATACCGAAAAACCTGTAGCATCCCTGGTTCCCTGAAGTTCCCCTGCGGAGTTCATCATGACTGCCTTGTAGAAGTTCTCCTGTGATGTGACGAGTCGTTTAGATAATTGTGGTATTGCTCGAAACAAAAAAGGGACCTGATATGACTTGACTTCTAACCATTCATGATTGACCATTAATATGATCATTCATTATAATGGTATTATAATGGTTATAATCATATATAATCATGGTATTATAATGAATCCATTGACCCTTAATGTTCATTACTATAACCATTGTAATACCATGATTATAACCATTGTTATACGCTCTGAATATAATGGTCTAATGGATTCATTGCATGCTAAGTACTTTGACGCCGTCACATGTTGGCCAAAGTGCCGTCCTGTGGCTCCCCTGGTAAGAGATATGCGCCGAAAGGATTGCCGATGTACCCAAAGATGCGCTTCCGGAGACCTTCACGAATCCCAACAGAATCAAGGGATACCCCAGCGTTCAAAAACCGGTGGTTTCTCTATATGCATATAGATCATCAAATTCTGAGGATTCAGGGGGTCTTGTGAATGCCTTCATTTCGTGCATCACCCCTGAGGCATTTGTAGCTTTGTAGCTGAGCCTCTGACCCAAAAACATCTTGCAGAAGAAGGGCGGCTCGCTGCACATCAAAATATCTGCTGAACGGATTCCAGCATCTACCTGCAATGAGAGGCAGGAGTCTCAGTTCAAACATCTTATAAATACAACTGGTTGGTCCATGAGCCCATTCAGTTGGCATATTTTATATATATAATATTTATACCGTATACCTACCGTAGAATATCATTTCTCCAAAGATTGCCAAAGATGCCAATCAGATCTTTGTGGATGGAGTTCTCCCATTTCGAGGATGGGATGCCTCTGCAATCTCTTGGAACTCCAGCTGCAACTGCTGCGGCTCCGGCACGTGTGGAAACCTCCCGTGCCAACTGAGGCAGGTGGGAAACCAGCTGAAACTCACCGTTGATGCTTCAGGTGGGCCGGATCCGGAGGGGCCAGTCATTTTGTCAGCATGTTATATCAAACCTCGAGATCTCGAATGAGCTGACCATAGCTGACCCATACTCACGACTCCTTTTCTCGGGTTATGTGCTTCATTCTTTTCAGGGATCCCCTCCACTCGATCCTGACATCGCCCTTTGGCGTTTCTCAGATCGCCTGTTGAGCTCATTCATCGCCATAGCTTTTGTGCGAACATGCCGCTGCAGAAGTTCCTAGCGTGCCAACATCCATGGCTCCGAAGAAAGTTTTCGTGGATGGCTGGCTGTCTGAGAATAGGGTGCCCCCAAAAAAAAACCTGGTGACATCATCATTTTGCATTTTGAAATATATAGCAATTTGGGGGCTATACAAAGGCTATACCACATTTTTCAGACAAAGCCACCACATGAATTTCCTGTTTCGCCCATCACATAGAATTGGATTATGGGAAAATTTACAGGAAAGCCCTATATTTGATGGTAAAAACCATGGTTTCCTGTAAATTTTCCCTTAAACCAATCCAGTGACAATCACATGTTTTGACCTGCCATGCCAACTCAGTTTCACACTGCCAGCGCCAAGTTCTTGGTGCATCGGCCCAGGAGATTGCAGTAGTTTTCAGCCAGCACCATCCTCGTGCCGCAGCTGACCGCCAGCGTCTGAAATTTTTGGGTCCCCATGGGTCCCCCCAAAAAAAAAAACGTGGTTTGTCATGATGATATGGCAGTGTGTCAAAACCAATAGTACCCCTGTAGTTCACATCAAAATAGCTGGGATTTATGGATGGTCATCCCATTAAAAATGGTACTTTATAGGTATTGATCCATACCCATATCATGATAAACCATGATGAAGCCATGGGATTTTATGGATTTTTGGTGGACCCTACCAAGTGCCCTGCTCCACCGTGATCTTCCAGCCAGTTCCGACCTGCCGGGCCATGGGTGATCTGTTGGATCAAAAATCCCAAGACATCATTTTTGACATTCCAAAAGTGGCGGATCTGTGGGTCTCCCATGTTCAACATGCTATTGAAAATTTGGAAATCTTTGGAAATCTTTTGGAAATCTTTGGACATCTTTGTAAATCTTTGGAAATCCTTTGGAATATGGATAGCCCCTCCACTGGCACAACTTTCCTCAAACCAATCCCAAGCACACTGGGCTTGGAGAATTGTTGATGCCGAGCTGCAAGAAAATCCTTCCAAATGCTTTCCGGTTCCATAGCCAGAGTGGCCTCACAAAAAGCTGTCATATGGTGTCACGCATTGAGAAAACACCCTAGGGATCCCTAGGGCCAATTGCAAGTACGTCAGTTCAGTACAACTTTGCAAGTTGGGAGTCAAAACCAATTCCTTTTTCCATGTATCTTCCCTTCATTGGTACCATGACCATGTCTGAAATGTGGTACCAACCCAGCACCAATCCCACCAAAGTCCACCTTTGAGTCTCTGGGCTCCCTGGCATGCAGCCCAAACGACCAAACACGAACCTTCGCGCAGGTGTGGAAAATACCCAAGTTTTAGCCAATCTAACTATGGAAAATCACCATTTTCAATGGGTAAATCCACTATAAATGGCCATTTTCAATAGCAATGTTAAATTACCAGAGGGTAACAACATCGTCACCCTTACACGTGTTTGCCATGTTTACGCACATGTGGCTATGTTGTGCGCACGATTGTTCAACATTGTTCATGGATGCTCATGGATGAATCCTGACTTAGTCGCCCCAGCAAGCTCCGACTCAACACAAATTCAGCCCTCAAATGGCATTTTTGGATGACCATAGCTCCCTTGCACCTCCTGTAACTTGACGCCCACCTGGGTGGTTGCTGAAGGCCAGAGATTCCACTGCAACAACTCCAGAGTGCAAAGGATCCCCACTTGGCTCGCAGGATCTTCTACAACTGACTTCCACATTCCACCGCCACTGGGTGGTCGCCAATGGACACTGTGTGAACGATCACCAGTGGCCTGCACGCGTTTCGGGCTCTCGAACTTTCAGCTTCTGATGCGTCACTAAGCATGAAGCAACATTAGATCATGAAGGCTCTTTTGACATTTATCGACACCGTTCAGCAGGTCGCACAAGGATCAACTTTTGCGTCTTCGGCCACAACGGCTTGAATGACATCTCTTGCGAACCCCCCAAATAATTTCCACGCGAAGCACTATACCCAAACAAGCCAGAAAATGTGACCAGGGAAGTTCCTTTTCTGCCATGTTCTACCCATGTTCTACCCATAGCACCAATAGCTATGGTGGGGGACTGTCATCGCCATATCGCCATACCGGGCCTCGGCCAGGATGTCCTTGGAGGGCCGTCCTGGAATACCGATGGGGATTTATTTTACCTTTGGGGAATACTGAGATGGATATATCTCCATCATTGGATGATCATTGGATATCTCCAAGATATCACATGTTTCAAACATCCAAACATGAGACTTTCAACACTTTCACATGTTTCAAACATGTTTCAAAGCCATTGTAAGAGATCAGAGTGTTCTCCCAGTCATTGGAGTAAGCCTGGGTTACGAAGCACTTGTCCTCTAGAGGTGATGGTAGAATGGCAGCTATGTGGCAAACCTAATGCCATCTGCACCATCCCCGAGTCATCACCTTTTTGTTACGGCTCCTATAAGCCATCCCCAAATGGTAGGTTAATTATTGGGTGTCCCACATTCATTCATGATAATTCATGATGTTGCTTAAACAATAACATCTATGAATCTATGACATGTTTGCTAAAACATAAGACGTTCCAGTTGAGGTGTCCAAGTCCTCCATGCCATGTGCTACTGCTTTCACCCGACCTCCATTCTTCTAAATTGAAGCAGTGGTCAGAAGTTTGCATCGAAAATGGCCCGAGATCTAAGGGTGAAAGCAAACACACCTGCTGTCTGCAAATTTGAAGTCCATGTTCAATTCCAATGGCGCTTCTGCCTACGGACAAACACCTTGCGTGCCCTCGCCATTCCGACCAGTTCATCAGCTCCGAGACACTGAGATGTTCTGCAAGCGAAACGGCCACACAGAGGAATCCATGAGGAGCAAGGGAATGTTCGGTGACCTCAGAGATATGAGTGGTGCGACCAGGGGTTCGTGCGGAGATTCACGAACGGCTTCAGTCTTCAGCAATTCCTTGTAGGAAACTCCATGTTCTGGGAATCCCATCAATTTTTCTACAATGGAGCGCCTACTAAAGATCTGATCAATCCTATGCGCTCCCAAAGCTGGGGTCAACTACTATATACTACTATCAGCAAGGTACAGCAAACCATCCCATCTATGTGGCTGAGCCCAATTTTCAACCATTACCCATGTCCACTCCCACCTCCATAGGAGCAATAGGATCCGCAGCCACTCTGCCACGTTGCTTTCCTGACACCGGACAGCTCTTTCAAAGATGCGCCGGTTGAAAGCTTGAAAGTGGGAGCTCAGAAATCCCAAAGTCAGGCCCAAAATGGATCAAGATGATCAAGATGATCAAGATGATCAAGTCATTTATCTTTGGATAGCTGGACAGTCCATGTCCACGGCCACCGGTGGACAGCGTCCAGCGTTCACGTCCAAAGCCTGGAGCCGTTGCCAGAAAAGGTGGGAGCTATAACTAACATTGAAATAGTATATTGAATGTGGCGGTGTCCTAAAAATGGGGATACCCCAAATCATCCTAAGTAATTACCATCCAAAATTAGACCATTTTAGTATTGAAACACATGATTTTGGGGATCACTCAGTTTAAGAAACACCCATGATGTGAACGCCTGCGAAACCGTCCCTCACCGTCCCTAGGGTGCAGAAACCGTCCCCGCGAACGACAGGTGTATGGCATTGGGCTTACCACAAGACACAACTATCAATATACTAGAATGCTGAACAAAATAGTAATCAGAATCATAATCATAATTTTGACAATAGTATATATAGTAATATATAGTATATTATAATATCCTATTACCAAAAAATCATAATGGTGAACAGCTTGCCACTTCAGTGCCGAAAAAAAACCGCTGCCAAGGCACAATCCGCAGCAATATCGCAAGGGCCTCTCCCATCAATCCACTGAGTGATTTTGAGCCATCCACAACTCTTAAAATAGAGGAACAAATAGGCAAGAAATGGGCAAGAAAATCATCAAAACAATGGGGAAACAAAAACGACGGCAAAAAAATAGGGAAGAAAATATGGTAGAAAACAGGGAAGAAAATACGGAAGAAAACTAATGGCAAAAATACCCTGAAAGTCCCAAGACCCCAAAAAGAACAGCCACTTGCACAGTGGGACTGAAAGGGATTATTAAAAAAGTGCCTAGTGTTTCCACGGCCGAGAAAGTGATGGAAATGCCGAGTGTTTTACGTCCGAGTGTTTTACAGCAAGGAAAAACTAGAGCGCGTTTTGATCAATCACTTTGCTGAATGGCAGTCAAGCTTCAACAATCTTCAAAAACAATGCTCACGATTGCTCACGATTTCTCACGCTTTCAAATTTCTCACGATTTTCTTGGTACCTTATCGGTCTTAGTGTACCTTTTAGCGCTTTGACTCCTACCTTGTGGGTCCTACTCGCTAAAACTATCGAAAACTCACGCTTTCGAAATCTCACAACATGGTGACCTTTGGATTGCTGGCAGGGCCTTTTGGGGTCCCGATAATCCAACATAATCCAATGTGCTTTTAGTCCAAGAGGCTCAAAAGAACATTCTACCCGGGTGTTCCACACCGTACTTTTTAGTCCAATGGTACTAAAAAGGTACTAAAAAGGTACATGTTCCGTTTATGGCCACTTCCAATGATTTAGCATCATATAGCTAAGACCTGAAAAATACGTCCAATGGATAAAAGCAAACATGGTGAGAAAATAGCGGAGAAAACACCACACGACTGAGACCCAGGCATTGACGTAGCCCAAGAGACACACGTGTAGCTCCGTAAACCTGAAAAGAGGGGAGACTTGCTGGGAGTGGTCATCTCCAATTCAAATGGTAGAAATAGTAGACGAAATTGTGGTGTCAAATGGAAGAACATGTGAAAAAGAACTGTTAAATAATGTTAAAAGAAACTGTTATGTTGTATTATATGATATTATATGAACTGTTAAATAATGTTATATTAAAGCCGTTTCTGTGTTTCTGTTCGAAGAGTGTCCAAAAGTGGCGCCACTTCGCATCGCTGAGCTTCGCAGCAGCTTCAGCGCTGAGTGTGTGGAGTTCACATGCGAAAGTACCTGGAAATCCCAGGATTTTGGGACCCTCTGGTAAACTGACATAGCTATGGAGAATCACCATCTTTAATAGGTAGATCAACTATAAATGGGCCATGTTCAATGGCTATGTTAAATTACCAGAGGGTAGAAGATTGATTTCACAGAAATATTCGGAGAATAAGGGGAAGGAATGTGAGGATGACCCGAAGTCTAAAGCTGGGGCCATTCAGAAATGTAGTTTTCATGAGACCTCCAAAAGGACCTCAATCTGCGAGGGAGGTCTTAAACTCACCAAGCCTTGAACATCTTGAAACCTCCCGGCCTTCTCCCGCTCATTCTCCATCTGCATCGCGCTGCTGAAGATTTCAACGAGCTCTTCAGACCTTGCCAACAGACCCTTGACGTGGCGAACATTCGAAGCCCCGCACATGGGCTGGGTATATATATCCGATATATCCCATACATGTTGAAAGTATTGAACTACCATGAACTACCCATCCAATTCAAGTCGCTTCTGGACTCCCCGGATGACAACACGACACTTTGTGTGACGCATCGCCCGCACCTCAAACTCGAGCAACTCCACCTGGGTTGCCTGGCCAAAAACGATCATCTCTTTTTCAACCCCTGGAAGTTTGCGATCAGTTTAGCAGTTCATGGGCCAGGACTCTTTTGACATCTGTGAATTCACAATGTGCCGACTGCTTCAGGAAACTCAAACGCCTGAAATCCTTGCGAATTCCTAATGGTATAAGGTATACTGTAGTTCAAGACTATCTCAATTGGAAAAAAATAATAAACCCTTGCCACCGTCCCTGTCCATTGGGAATCTTCCCACTTCCCATGCCTTTCGGAATGATATGAAGCATCCTTCAGTGACTTGGAGACATGGCTGGTACCATGCCATGACCATGACCATGCCATGACCGAGGCTGAAAGGATTGGCTTTACCACATTACCACATTACCACATTGCGGCTGCCCGCCGCGAATCGCGGCTGCCCGGCTGGCTTCCCAAGCCCCATGGGATCACCCTTCCAAAGGCACAGCTGGAAGCTCCTTCCACTGATGACTTTCAAAGGCCCGAAAAGCAGTAGCTCCCACCAGCCTGGCCAAAAAGATCACTGGATTCGAAAGGAAGAAATATGAAGAAATTGACCCAAAAACATATGGCGCTGAGGATCCCAACAGCTTCTGGAAATGGTGCCATCCTGTCGTATTTTGCGCTGTTGCTGGATATCACTGATTGATTTTAAGCACGGTTTTGATTTCTAGCCAGTATAAGCCAGTTGTATGTAGCTCATCATCTAGGACCAAGTTGACAAACAGCCGATGATCCTCCGCAGGACAGATATGGAGGCTGCAAATGCACCTCGGCCCAGCTTCGACATGGGTTTAGAAAGAAAAACCACCAATGGTAAATATGGGAGTTTTCAATAAGAAAAATTGGGTTTTCCATAAATGGTAGATATATAGTAGCTGGATAGTTTATAAAGGACAAATTTCAACAAAAAAATGGATGATTTGGGGGTACCCCCCTCTGTCAGCTGGGGTGTCAAGCAGCCGTGAAGGCAGTGGCGGGAAGCAGTTTCGCCACCCTCCTGGGACAGGTGCGGAGAGGCAGCCCCAGTTGGTTAGTAAATGAGCAGTGATGTATAATCATTTACAAATTTTGGTGTGTGAAATGATCTATCATTGCTTAAAGCCAAGATTTCGAACTGAATATAAATGATTTTTGTCATGGAATCACAACCCCATACAACGGTTACTCTAACATCTGGATTAATTCCCAACCATTTGCTGATCTCAGGGATCATCAAAGTAGTGATTTGTCGATTGGTCAAAAAATGTGACGCTGGGAACCACAGGTCATGGCAATGTTTGGTAAATGATCCGGATCTGTGGTTGGTTTTGAAGCCCGGCACCCCACTTTCATGTTGTGTCATACGGGACTTGTGTGGTAAGGGATGATCATGTCAGGACCGCTCTTATTTTTCACCACGCCAGGTGGGTTTGTACTGATGTCTTTCCATCAGTAAGAAAAGGAAGGCCTTGCACTTCTCCCTGCAACACCACAGGGGCCCCTGCCAACACA
>Ga0126342_10009599_pt1 | contig 17340 bp, 18 predicted proteins | sample Cyp1metagenome_FD_92528 | JGI IMG/M metagenome (GOLD analysis project Ga0126342, IMG submission 92528) | Coral microbial communities from Lord Howe Island, Old Settlement Bay, Australia - Cyphastrea 1 metagenome | ecosystem: Host-associated > Invertebrates > Cnidaria > Coral ... | reverse complement strand
ATTTTCCTTTTGGTGGGTAGTTGGCCATCTGCCGGGCGCTTGCAAAGGTGTTTTCTAGTGGCTTCAGAAAGCGAAGTTAGGCAGTATCAGGCGCTTTCAAAGAGGTTTTCTAGTGGCTTCAGATATATATATATATATATATATATATTACAATAATACTGTAAATCAAGAACTCGTTATGGTTACTCTGCATGGAATGAGTTTGGTGCTAGACGGAGCAGCAGCAGCAGCAGCAGCAGCAGCCACAATGTCAATCAATGTCAATCATCTCTGCAACTCATGGAAAACATCCGGCAGAACAACAAGACGCTCGTGCAGAACACTTGCCAAGGAACCCGGGAGTTGTAAGGGAGGTTGAAGCGTGCCTGTGGCATGGGAGGGTAGTGCCTGGGACTGAAAACGATGCCCAAACCAGCCCAAACTCCCATTAAACACCGAGAAAAACTTCCGTGAAGTAATAGACTCTGTGCATGCCACTGCCCCAAATTCTTCCCTTCTAGCTTTCATCATACTTCCATGTCATGGTTGTGTTGGACACTTACACCTTTCAAAATAACTGGCTAGTGGATGTCCAATGTCATGTCACTAGCTTCGGCAGTATCAGACTCCAATCCCACCTCCATCTTACAGTCCTGGAGTTGCTGTCCATATTCGCTGGCCACAGCCTCCACACTTTGTCACGACAAAATGTTCCACCCAGAACTCAGACCATGGAGCTCCTGTCCTGTCTTAAAAGCCTCCCTGGCGAAATATCTGACCGTCCACTTCACTGGCCTGCTGGGGCTCAGTCTTTCTCCTTTCTCGAGGCTCTAAGCCTTCGCTCTGGTAGAAGGCTGTAGCACGATATGCTCCTGGAAAAGGACTGAGTCAAAGGCAGAAACCTATGAAGTGCACCCGGAATCTATGGCAATCTATGGGCCAAAATTGTCAAAATTGATTGCCAAAGAATGCCAAAGACCCGAGGCCCTGGCGAACGTTGTCAGTTGGTGGATCCACTGCAAAGGCTCCCTTTACCAAGATGTGCATGTCTTCATCCTGCAGACTATGGAAGATGAGTAAAGAGTGGTTCTTCTTGGACATGTTTGCCATTGTGGGAATTTTGTCAACCACCGTCATTGACAAAATCGAAATTTTCGAGGCATCAAGTTCTCACCCACCTGGCTCCCAATCTTCGTTGTGGCATCGGAACTACCCCTGGAATGCTTCTGCATCGCAGGTTTCGGCCTCAGGTTGCGGTCTGCTGACCCATACCATGGACAATCACATTTGGTTGGGCTGGAAATGGCTGGAAATACCATAAAACCCCAAAAAAATGATGATGGATCATGGTTTTCCCCGCTTCAACTTGGCATTCTTTGGCATTCTTTGGCATTTTTCCATATTTTTCCATGTTAATCATTTTGAGAGCCATTTTGCTTAGCAGGCTGCGGCTGCTTGTTCCAGAGCCCACGCTCCTCCGCATCGTGGATGATGGACTCATGCTGCTCAACCGAGGCGTGCCATTTAATGGGTGGCGGTGGATAGAACTCCACGGCGCAGGCATCCTGACAGGTGCAGCCTGGGGTCTAACTGAACCCCCCAAAGACGACCTGGTCAAGTATATACGAAAGCCAAGTCCAAGGAGGTTGGGGCGGGGGCATCCTCAACTTTTCCAAACCAAGATGACAGTGACTTCAGTGTCAAGAATGCCATGCAAATAGAATGCAAACCAGGAGACTTTGGCTTGCATTTGCTTTGGATGCGCAGCTGCAGATCGCTGCAAAGCCGTGGCTTCTGTTTCCACGCAGCTTGAAAGTTGAATGGCTTGGAAGTGGGATTATGCTGCTTGGGTACTGCATTTTCGGGGACTGTTCCTTCTAGTGCTGGAATGAAGTACCGTGTTGAGAATCTGTTCTGCTGATTCGGATTCACTCTCGGAATCCGAAAAACCTAACTAGCGGCTAAGAGCCTCGGTTGCGTTGCACAGGTTGACGCAAAACGTTGAACACGTTTTATATATATATATATGATTTGTGTTTCTGCGCGATACCCAGGGAGAGCAGACATGCTGAAATCAACATCACAGAAGCACTGCTGAAGCCTTCAAGCAGCACCCATCACTTCTAAGGATTGGACCTAGCTCTCGAAACAGCTCAGCCTTGCGAATGGGTTCGCAGACTGCTGCGTCCATGTCGGCCTGCACCTGACACTGAGATGGGAATGTCCACCCAAAGCTCGGTCCCACCTTCCCCCCACTTTCCAGGCCTCTTTCAGAGCACCGACATCTTCCCATTTCACATCCTTGGCTTCCCAAAGATATTGGCTTTGCAGTTATAGTTTTTAATCCACATAGCAACCTACAGAATCTTGAACTATCCAATTGATTGTTTTTGGAAGTTTCAACCCACTCAATTTTGAAAAATCCCAAGCTCCGGGATCGTGGTGAAGCCTTCGCGCCGCGCGGAGGGCTGCACCTTGCTGAGTGCCTCCGTGAAATCCGCGGCCTCGATGGCCAAGTTTTCCATCTCCTCTGCGCTGTAGGCCTTCGACTCTGCGCCTGGATCGCCGGCAGTGCCCATTTTTAATGGGGACAATTTGGCACCCAATCTTGTTATGATGGGAATATGGTTATGGGATATTATGGGATATTATGGGATATTATGGGATATAATCAATCTCATGGAAATGGCTGATTATGTCTCTTCTAATCTTTATCTGATTCTGGTTAAATTGGTTAAATGATCCCCTTCTGAATTTCACTGCTCGGTATTTTGTAGAGGTACCTGGGTTCCACTATAATACGCTCTCTAAAATCAGGAAAAAAATAGATTGCAAGAAATACGACTCTGCAAAATCAAGGAAAAATAAGGCGCCACATTGCTACAAATGCCTGTTTGTAACCACCAAAAGCCTATAAACTCTGGGGCTGGGTTGCCGTTGGGCAGGATTTCCATTAAAGTCATCCACCTGATCCACTATTACTTAAAAAAGAGGATATCCAAAATGGCAGTTTTACAAAGTCTATTGAAACATGTGGACCCTTAATATTGGGGTACCTGATCTCCGATTTCATAGTGGAGCTGTTGAAAGGGATGCCAATACAAGCTGGACCTGGGTCCTTGATTTTATAGAGAGGTTTCTTTTGGGATGGTTGTGGGTGGCTTGGGATGCCATCAATTTCATTCAATTTCCATAGTTTGCTGCATCAGGTAGTAATTTGAGAACAAAAAGAAAAAGAAAAAATGACAAGAAAAATTGGAAAACAATTGCCCTCTTGGGACACTTTTTGGTACCGGGATTTTTAAAGCAAAACCTCCCGATAAAATCGGAGAAAATAGTCTCTATTTGGGGGCCCTTCAAACCTGAATTATCCATTTTGGAGTACTGCTGTCTCACTATATGGAAAGGTCTGAAAATGTTTGAGGCATGTAATGACCCAACTTTGGAGGTTAGAGGGCAGGTACGTTGCACTTCTAATTTTAGAGAGAGAGAGGGAGAGAGATTTGCTCCATATTGATGCCGAGTACATGCACTAAGTACCCCCAATGATTTCCGAATCACCTGTGGGAAGGCATCGTCAACACGCGCAGTGTTGAAGCAAAACCTCTCGATAGAATCGAAAAAATAGTCTCTATTTGGGGGTACTTCAAACCTGAAATTCTCCATTTTGGAGTCCGGCTATACCTCACGATATGGAAAGGGGTAGGGATGTTTGAGGCTTGGAGCAGGAAACATATGAACAGAATCCAGTTTTTGGAACTGTTTGATTTTATAGAGACCGCGTCGAAAGGCACAACCTTTAAAAAAAGAACAATGAAAAAGGTTGAAGCTCTGTTTGTTGGAAAGGTCCCCAAGAGGCATCTGAAACAATCTGAAACCAGTCTGAAACCCTCTCTATCCATCCATCTGTCTATCTCTCTCTCTCTCTCTCTGAATCATGTCTATCTATCGTATATATATATATATACATATGTATGTATGGGCTGCATTGGCAGCTTGTCAGACCCATTCCCCTTGGCTCTTAATCAAAATGTTAACAGGATGTGGCGATCGGTCAACAACACCAAATTTATCTCAAAAACCTCCCTCTATAAACTCAGGAGTGGGCCCACAAATCAGAACTGCCAAAAATAGCCTCTCTATAAAGGTCAGGTAGCTGGGTCCCGCTGAATTGGTCATAAGTCACATGTTGGCTTACAAATGGTTTACGAATGGCCTTCCACAAAATCAGAATCTTATTTTTCGTATTTTGGCACAGACCTCATTTGACTAAAAAAAACATGTTTAAGCTACTAGCATTTTATAGAGGAAATGGAAAGGGGGATGTTAAATGAGTTTAAATGTGGGTTCAGTTATCCTTGAGGGGTTTTGCTCTGCAACCACTTGAGCATGCAATGTGTGTATATTTGGGTTGTCAACAGGGGGCCACTCTCACCTGTTGACGTCCCAGCGATGCCGTTGGAGTCGGATGCTTCAGGTGCTGAGAGCGCACGGGACGCTGAGAGGTCCTTGAAAGCACGCTGCACAGCACCAAGCGCTGCCTCCTTTGTGAGGGCTGACAGATCTGCACCCACGAAACCTGCAGTTTTCTTGGCTAAGAATTTCAGATCCAAGCTCTCTGCCAGTCGCATTCCCTGCACCATCTTTTCCAGGATCTTGGCTCGTGCCGCCTCATCTGGAATTCCCATGGCAATCTCCCGGTCAAAGCGCCCAGCCCTTCGCAGGGCAGGGTCCAAGGCATCTGGCCGATTGGTTGCAGCCAAGACCACCACGTTGCTTTTCTGGATCTCATCCAATGATGTCAAGAGCTGCGCCACGATGCGCCGCTCCATCTCCCGACCGGCCGAGTCGCGCTTGGGGGTGATGGCATCCACTTCATCCATGAAGATCAGACTGGGAGCAGCACCCATGGCCGCTTGGAAGAGTTGTCGAATCTTCGCTTCAGACTCTCCAGACATCCCGGACACAATCTCCGTGGCCGCAATCTTGAAAAAGGGTACTCCAGTGGTGCCGGCAATGGCATGAGCAATCTTCGTCTTGCCGCAACCAGGAGGACCGAACAATAGGACTCCAGTGGGAGGTTGGACACCCAAATGTGAAAAGACTTCTGGATGGCTCAATGGCTGGACTATCAGTTGTCGAAGATCCTGTAGTATTTCATCCACACCTGGCCAAGTGGAATTTCTTCAATCGGATTATCTAGAAATTTGGGAGGTTCCTTGGAGTTTCCTGGGATTTTCTGGGGTTTTTGGAGGGGACACTTCAATCCATGCACGGATCAAGAAATGTTTGAGGCCGCTCGAAACTGGCTCGGTACCTTCGTGTGGGATATCATATCCACCTTTTGAGATTGGATTGGCTTTCAAACATACCTTTCAACATCTTAGTTGTGGACATCACAAGGGTACACGAAATCCTTCAAAGTTAACGCATCTTTAATTCAGAATCCAAATTGTTGAGTTGGGTGTCAATGCTTTTTCGGGCAACCCTGCACGGCGACCCCTGGGCCTCCCAAGTCTTCCAGCCGTTCCTCTGGCCGATCTTCCGGAGCAAATCCAGAACGACCAACGGGATCCGACAGACCTGGACTTGGCCAGCGATGGGTTTCAGTTGTGTATGGAATATATCCCCATTTATATATGGGATACATAATTGATAAATATATATATTATAAATATATATAATTATATGGGATTATATGGGTTATATATGGGATTATAAACCACTTACTAAGTGGGGATGCACATCCAAGATCATCCAAGTGGATCAAAATTGGAGGCCCAAGGAACGTCACATTTTTCAATTTTTTTGACGTTGACCCAAAATGACCCAAAGTCAAATTATGTTCAATGGGATTATGATCAATGGCCCTCCCTGAACAAACCAGCCGAAGTGGATTTATACAGCATGTGATTATGCTATCTACCTGTTTCAATGGGATCAGTAGCTGGTGGGGAATCCAAGCCTGCCTTGCTCACGTCGTGCTGCTGCCATGGCTGCCTTCTCCTTTGCCTTGCGCATGGCAGTGGCGTCTTGCCCCACCCGCTCCGCTTTGGCCGCAAGGTTGGCGTCATTAGCAGGGACGCTTTGGGAGTAAAGCCGCCTGATGGAATCGTTCATGTTTTCCTTTTCTGCAGTAGGTTGGGTGGGAAAGGCTGAAGTCTGACCCTCGGATTTCTTGTCTTCGGCTTTGCGCCTTTTCTTTTTCTTTGGCTCTGCAGCTTGTCCATCCGCCGCATCTGTGCCGTTCTGCCCGGGATCAGCAGGAAGAGGAGTGCTCAATTCCTGCAAGACCATGCGCCGTAGGGCCTGCTGCTTCAATCGCCCATATTCCGTGTAGTTCCTACAAAGTTCATCTTTCACACCTTGGCACCCGTCCGAGTCTACATCAACAAATTGACAATGCTTGTGAGAAGCCAAGCCACACGGCATGATGCAAATGAATAGTTCGAAGGACATACCTCTTTACTAATTTTAAGCTGACAAGTGCCAGAATGGAAAATGGTTTGCAAGCAGACCCTGACCCTTCCTTAGCTGTTTAGTTTAGCTGGTTTGTACCTAGATGTTCATACACCAAATCAAGCGATGGTCCATCAGGCGGCGGCATGGCACGTGCTGCCGATGCCGAACTGGGTGAGGCTCAAAAGTGTTCAAACATATGGGTTTGTCTGAAAAAGGGGTACCTGCAATTCCAACACATGGTCATCATCTTTAACAGTAAGATAGCCATAAATGGGCTGGCAAAACCCCACGAAATCCCCTCAGCGACAAGGCTCTGTCTGCCGTGCAGCTCTTTCCTGTGCTCTGGAACTGGAGCCGAATCTCCCGGATCCGATGAGGCAAGCGCTTGTCCATGGCGGCTGGGGTGGAACTCACGGACGAACCCAGGGCATGAAGGTTAAATAAAGCACTGTGTGAATGTGGAGGACACCCTCAACACTTGGATTTTTCACTATGTTGAGGACATCCCAATTGATGAACTGTTGTTTTGTTTACAATCCAGGTTAGATTTTTTTGATCCTGGGTAAACATGAAGGCAAATCCTGATGAGGCTCATACAGGGCATATTGGCATATACCAACTTGAGCAACGGAATCTGTAACGCATAAGCAAATTCGCTGCAGTCATACGTTCTTGTTGTACTTGAGCCAATGCCAATGCTGAGGGCTTCGTGACCGATTCTGCAAGGGTATAGGAGTCTAGGGCACCACACAGAGATCCAAATGTCAAATCTCTAGAACAGTTTCTTCAAAACTGAAAATGGAGGACCTCAGCATAGAATCCCTAGCAATGACTCTTAGAATCTCAGACTCCTGAGTTTTCTAAAGAGTTCTCCCATTTTCAGAAACACCGCCACCTCAGGGTCCCATTTTTTCGGGACTCGTCTCAACGCTTCCGCTTTCGCCCTCTCGGCTCTTCTTCCTGATCCACGGGAGTTATCAACTCGGCTTGGATTGCTAGGCCGCACTAGGCCGCACGAGGCCTTTGCCCTATCAAAAAAGTCATCGATTCTTGTCTCAAATAGATTTCCTCTACCAACCTTCACCAACTGTTGACTATTCAGCAAGGGTTTTGGCAGGTTTTGGCTGGTTGCGGCTGGTGATACCTTTTGCACCCCCCTTTGGTAACCTTTGGGAACACAGTCATCGCCTCTTCACTTTCGCTGATGGAAAACCATTCGCCCTTCCTGATGGCTCGCTTGGCGGCAACCACCAGGCGGCCATCTTGACCTCACGGGGCGAAATCCGAGATGAACTGTCTTTAAAAAAAAACACGTCCATCATATTCCACCACATCCACAAACCAAAAAAGGGGGCACACCCATTTTGACCTGCACCCAAGTTGGTCAAACCCAGCATCCGCAGACCTTCTCGAACTCCACAATTAGAGCTGGAGCTCCTACGAGCAGAACCACTGGAAAACGGTACGATTTCTTGGTGCTGGTACTCTGCTCAAATCGACACAACAGTCTCCTTGGCAATTGCAGTTGTGGCGCATTGTCCTCCGTAAATATGATGGCCTGAAGATATCAGATATCAAGAGCAAAAAGATGCGAAAAGACACGAATCAAACTGATGCGAATAGTCTACACAGTCTACACATTTCAGGAAAATCGACGTCTATCTTGCCAGCAGTCCAAAATTGCTTCACGATCTATGGTTGCAACAATGTCAGGATGCTTTAAACAAAGCTGTTCAGTTGCACCCTCTACTACAGTTGGTCATACGACGGATTTCACCCAAGCATCTGGCACCCTTTTGAATTGGCCTGACAGCATAGTGGCCTGGTCGAACGAACAAATCTTCTGCCAGTAGATCAAAGCAAAGAATGAACATGCGAAGTTGCAACGGCATATCTCCTCTGTAAATGGGCTATACCCCTAAAAGGTCAATTCTACAGGGAAAATGATGATGGACCAGTGGATGAAATGCAGTATTGCACCGTTTTCAGACAAACCCAAATTGACGGCACCACGTGAATGCTGTCTGCCTTCAATGTTCGTCATGTCACAGGCACCAGGCCGAGTGCCGTCTAAGTACATGTCGCGGGCAACCTTGAGGCTGGCAAATCTGGCTTTTGACAACACCCGATCTCTCAAGAATCTGGAGGCAAGGCAAGTCCCAAGAGCGGTGCACTGATGGACAGCTTGCAGCCGGCTGGAATGTGGGTCTTGTGCCACCAAAGTCGGGTGTTGATACCTGTCCAGTGCTGAATGCGCGAACGCGAAACGCCTGTGCAAGGTACCCAGGAGCCCAACAAAGAAAAAGCAACAACACATTTGGGGATGGGTCAAGACCTATTATATACCATATTTGAGGGGATACACATGCATTTACGAGCTATCTTGGGGTTCACCAGGGTACCAAGGTTTTGACTCACCATTTTTGGAGGGGAAACATTGCATTTTGGGAGTTGATAGCTGTCCTTTCTGGGCTGCCGCCAAGATGCACAAAACGTCACCCTCTCTGCAGTGGATTTTCACTGGCTTGCCTCCCTTCAGTGAGGGCGCCTTAGAACAGCCAGCACTGATGGGAAACTCCGGGATCATCATTGGGATTCTGGGGGACGTAAGGCATATCATGGTAAAACCGCGACAATTCTTGAACAAGTTTCCAATGAAAATCCATGAAATATGTCCGCACAGTGGGCAGATGACATTCCCATGTTTTCTGGCTTGTGTCTTATCCCAACGGTTGGTAGGCTGGTAGGCTGTCATCTGATAACCTGAATTAGCATGGCGATCGACCATTGGGTACCTATTCTCGGAGGGATCTGGCCAGAGAGGCCAGCTCTCTGGCCCACGTCAGAATCCCCATGTTTATAAAAGTTGACCCATGTTTGAGTATTAAACCCATTGAATATATATATATATATAACTCCATTATATCACCATTATATCACCATTATATCACCATTATATCACCATTATATCACCATTATATCACCATTATATCACCATTATCATTATACAACCATTTTCCCATGCCTATTATGTATGCTAACTGGGATGATCCCCCAAGTAGCCCATATTTTCCAAGGAATTTGATGGGATCTCGCCGCCAAACATCTCCGTTTCCCAGCCATCCAGGCATCTGCTCCTGCCGCTGAAGCTCTGCAGTAGGTCGCACGGTCCATACCTGCCATCACCATTTTTCGGGCCTATAAATCATCCCAAATAGAGGTATACCCCATTGACAAACCAACATTGAGGATGGTTTGTTGTTGGGCTTACCTCTTTAAAACATGTTAAAACCACTTTGTCAGTGTCGTCAGAGGATCTTGAAATGAAATGAATGCTTTTGAAAGCACTTTTTGAGCACTTTTTGTTCTGCAAACGTCAAAAATATCGGCAATCGATGGCAATCCTTCACTTTCCTCAGTCACAGCTCCTGCTGATCTTCCTCTCGTCACATCTTGGCGTCTCATCGCCTTGAGGCCGGTTCAGGGATACCACAACTTGTTGCCGTCGTGCCGAGGGGGTGCTACAATTCTGTGTGAGAGACGGAAGCCTCGTCCAAAGCGAAAGCTTTCAGTTCCCACTGTCTGATGGCAGATTGAATCTTCTTGGGCATTTGCTCCAAATCCTGCTCATCATGCACAATTTCTCTTAGCCCCAGCTTCCGTTGTTGGAGCTTCTGAGGCACATCAGATCTCACCTTTCCCAGCACTGCACTCCACATCTCCAGCACCTGGTCTCGTTCTTCCGGACGCACTTCCCCATCTCCATTCACATCCAGAAAATCCGCCAAATCCGGCGATCCACGAATCTCAGCCAGTGACCAAGTTTCGGATCTTCGCACCAGTTCCTGCATCTGTTGCCACGAAGCCAACAGGTCAGGTGTGAAGCGAATCCGCGCCATGAAACTGCGCAGAAAGCTGGTGGCCATCGGTTGGTTGAACTGCCAGGTGATCGAAGCTCCAGGAGAAGGACCCAACGCTTCGGTCTGATGGATGAAGCCGGGACCGAAGAAGACGGCATCGCCTCAAGGACCAAGAAACCAACATCAAGAAACCAAGAGTTCAGGGGGAATTACCTCAAAATTGTAAAGCATTGTAAAGCCAACCAAATTCTAGGGACATTATGGACTCAAATGGGATATACAGTAAATATATATATATATACAGTACAGTATATATATATATATATACGTATATAATATATATATATAATGGCAAACAATACGATATGGGTCGGTCCAGAAGTGGTGGATTTGCCCTGATTTAGGACCATGGCGACAGGGGAACATGTGGTTTTCTGAAGCACTGAATTTCGGGGGTACCCTATTCATGGAGAAACCCATACAGCAATAAACACCTCAATTCGAAACCAGGCGTGTAGATTCCCAACCGACTTAAGAATCAAGAATGACGATCATGAATAGAAAGGATGAGAGTTGCCAACACACATGGATGCGTTGACATGGTCCCACCTTGGTAATCAAAACTGGGTCGTCCAAACCGACGCTTACATCACCTACATTCCAACCCTACATCATTCATGATCCAGTCGCAAAAAGATGCAAAAAAGCCATCCCTCACCCTTCCGCCTGGTGATAGGACCACATCTTCGAAGAGCTTCCAGGACAGATGTTCATTCCGCTGATAGATCTGCCCATCCTGGTAGAGTTTCATGACATGCGGCGCCTTCCTGGCTGCAATGGGTGAGACGCGCCAGCGCTTCTGGCCACAGAGCTGTAGGCTCCAGGTGGACTCGGCATGTGCATCCACATGAGCTTTAGCGCCACTGCTGCCGCCTGCTTCCACGAACCACAACTCAGGCGTGTCATGGATCATGTCCAGGTTTCCAGGTGGCATGAAATCAGGAATGGCACTGTGTTCTCGAACCAGTTTCAATACATCTTTGGACAGGTCTGACTGTAGAGTGGGTCCTGTGCCAACTCCTGTGGGTTGTGAAGCACATCTTTGAGGCCCACATAATATGGTGACTTTCGAACTGACCCCTGGCTGTGTTCAGATGGCCCTGGGTCCGTCCGCAAGATATCCTTCAAGGCCTTCCACTCCGGCTGGCTGCTGTTTGCGTCAGCATATTCTCGTCGGCCTTGAAGCTTCGAAAATAGCGGGTTCTCCTGGAAAAACTGGCAGTCCCACTTCCGCATGGGGTGAGACTCACCCAGGGCCCTCACCACAAAAGGCCGACCCTCCCGCACCAGCTGACTAAAGACCTTGGCACTGATGTTGCCTCTCTGGAAGTTTAAAACTGGAAAGGTGCTGCCATTTGTCAGTGGCCGATAAAGCTTGGCACCCTCGACCCAATACTCCACCGCAGCGGGTTCCCAATAGGCTCCAGATGCAGAGATCAATAGCAGGTGCCAGACGAGACCTGGACCTCGAGGCCCTCGAGGCTCTCGGACTGTTCCCATAGCACAAATGGGCCCAAATGGGTTGACTCAGATGACAACAGCATACTATACAGTAAGAGTTTATAACTTTTATCTACAGTATATGTTTATCTTGTTTTTGTGGGGGAACCAACCCAAATAATCCCAATGGTTTATCATCGTTGTCGCCATTCGACAAACCCACATGAAACCCAGACATGGCCCATTTCCAGTTCTCCAATAGGCAAAATAAAATCTTCTTTCTTGAAGCATCAGCCCATCTTGTTCAGCATGGTCAGTGCTTCATTCTTTAAATAGATTCCGGTCGGCATCATGCAAATGTACTACCAGAACATGCCATTCACTGGTATCATGACCTGAGTTTCATCCTGCCTTGTTGGTGGCGTGTTTACCTAAAAGGGAAACAGAATCTCCTCAGCACCAAAAAACAAGACAACATACTTTTTCAGCGAACTGGGATTCATTCTCCCAGCAGGGAATGGAAAGCAACACTTGTCGTCTGGGAAGCTAAGATTTATAGCTATTTAAAAAAAAAGGACATGTATGCTAAATTGCACCATTTGAAGGGCCGTTGTGTATCAGACGACATTTGGACGAAGCCTTGAGCACAAAGGGCATCAGTGCATGCAGCACCCAACGGTTTTGCCTCGTTCTGATTCCAACTCAGACGAGAACCAGAAATATATTTTGACAACTTGAGAGTTGGATAGTATCCACATTGCTAGCAACCTTGAGCTGGCTGGCAATCCTCAAACGTCACTTTATCTCAAAAATTGGGAATGCCTTTACGAAAATGGTTCCATGGGGTTTAAGGACTATGTGAGGGAGGATGCTGTAGTGGAGAATCACTGATTTTTGGACCCACTCAAACATATTGGCAGCGTATATCCTGCTTGTAGACAGTTGTGTAAACTCCCACATCCCAATAGCTGTTGCCAATGATCACACCTGTTTTGACGGTTGTGAAATGTCCCACTTCGAAGTGACGCAACCAGAAAGGGTGGATTCAAGTCATGGGGGAGCCATGGCTTGTATAGTCTTCATGCGATGCCTTCGGAATGTGCAATTCTCCAACCCTACCAATACCAAATACATCTATAGAAAAAAAATATAGAGGCACGGCAGGAGGCTCCGAACATTTTTGGATTCGTTCAGAATTCCCAAGATTTATTAGTTGTTGAGTCTTGCTTTAGACCTTTAAGAGTCTGTTTTGGTACTCAACTGGCCGAAGAAGGATCAACTATTGTCGACCATTCATGAAAATCCTGTTCATTTGCAAACCTTGTTGATCTGCAGCATACCTGAAAGACGTATTCATCCAACCTCCCCTGGATCTCACTTTCCACACCATTTTTTGGTGCCTTCTCGCCCTTGAGCTGCACATGCCAAGTGCCACTGTGTTGAATGGCATCCTAACGAATCAAGGTCACAACTCGCGGTGGTTATCGGCATGGGCCGTATGGGGATGCTCTCAGCATCCTGCTGTGTGCTCCGGCCGCCCGCGCAAAGCACGGCCTCCCATGTTCCTGCCGTTAGGAGAAAACTCGAGGAGGCAAGCCATGCATCACAGCCATGAAACGAGTTGAATTGTTCCATGTGAGCGTGTGCAGATTGAAAACTGCACAAAGCCAGTGATTCTCGGAAAATTGGAAACCCAGACTCATTGATTTTTCAAAGATTGGGAACCCGAAATCCTTTTCTCAAGAAATTAACCTCTGGCACAAGCGTTGGTGTTGTAGATGTCACCCTCACCTGCCAAAAAAGACCCAAGCAGCATTGGAGTGTTTGGGCGGCCGTACCTTGACCTTAAGCCATGCCAGTTTCCAGGCTCTCTCACACCCCTCTGTTTCGTTTTGATCCGGAATGGTCTTGTTGCGGCAATTGTCTGTGAATCTCCGTGTGCAGAGATCCTGAGTGATTCACAGCATTCGCCTTGCTCTTCGTAGACCTGCCCAGGATCTGAGGAACTCTTGCGATTCCTGTGGAGAAGAAATTCCAGGAATCCATGGTGTCATTAAATGTCCCCATTGAACATCACCCAGCCATTAGGTATATGGTCTATAATGGCTACTATAAGGTGATGTCCAATATTCCCAAAATGGGACAGTTACCAACCCCTGGTCGGAATCCATGGTGTGTCATCCCAAAACGCACCAGGCATCTTTTGAAACATCAATGCCGAGGATCCTGGCATCGGGCTGCTTTGAGCCCTTGAGCCGATTGGGCTGCTTTCAGCCATTGCCTTTTCAGGGCACCCAAAAGTTCTCAATGCCAATTGGACAGGCATCAAAAGTTCCAAAGCCTCACTAGCCACACCTGCATCGCAAAGGAGAACATAATTCTGCTGGCAATCCGCTTTGGGTCATGAGACAATGCCCTTGAACAATCTGACCAATAGAAAATTTATAATATATGTAGTGTAATGTAATGTAATGTAATATAATGTAATGTAATTTAACAGAATATAATATTATATTAAATAGTATAATATTACATAGTATAAGTATAGTATAATATAATATAATATAGAATAGAATAGAATATTATATTATACAATACAATATAATAAAATACATATGTATATATATATATATATCATCTTATATACATATATATATGCATAATATATATATATATTCATTTATTTATATATAATATCATATATCATTATATATATATAATAATAATAATAATATATATAATAATAATAATATATATATAATATATATAATATATATAATATTACATACGAATGTCATCCACAGTGCCATGTACCCCATCTTGTCCTCCTCTGCTGCCAGGAAGCTGCAGCCCCAAGCCAACTGGGCCCTGCGGTGAAGGCCGTGTTGCCAATTGCTGTCAGCGCTGTCGTCCTCGGAAAGGCTGACCCTGGGCGGAATCGCATCTCCGGAATGTCGAATGGGAAAAACTACCCAAGAAAAAAATGAAAATAAAGGACTTCCAAAACAAGTAAAAACCCAGTCAAAATCCATTCACATGATTCCGAAAGATTCAATTCATTGTGTGAAATGTGATTGACAAAAAATATTATTTCTGCTCTGGAAAAACTATAGGATAGTTTGGGCTATTCCTCAAAGAAACGTTTATATAAAGAAAACTTCCTCTGGCCCCAGCGGCGAGTTTTCATCCACGCCGCCGGTAATGCCAACACCGCTGCACTGCGTCGTTTTGATGCAGGCACCATTCTCCCAGGCCTCAGTCGAAACGCGGCCAGAAGCTATCACAGCTGGGGATTTATGGATCTTCGGTCCCCCAAATATGGTAGTTTAGTGCATTTTATATGGGATTTGTCCATTCATGGGGATGTATTTTGATGTATTTCATAGCTTTTGACTTTTGACCCATCCCCATATCAAGAATGAAGCGACCTTTCCGTATCAAAATTCTTCAGCCGCACTGCCACTCTGCCAGTCTGCTTCTGATCAGCTCAGGGACACAAGTACAGCCACCATCATTGTTGGAGCTACCTGCGGAACGCTTGTGATCCCACCGAAATCATGGCGAGGGGGGATAGGAACTGGGCTACGATATATTGCAGAGATGTTTTTTTTACTAAAAAACCCTCCAGTAATGACTAAGATAGCTATGAAGAATGACCCATTTATAGATTTAGCAATGATTTACCTATTACAAATGGTGATTTTCCACAATTACCAGAGGGACTTTTTTCCAACCTACCCTACCCATTCACATCTTCCTATCTATCCTATCTGGGACCAACATATACCAACATCCCAGTTGTTCCAAAAAATATGCTCCGATCGAGGTGAATCCAAGATGCACTCCGCTTCATTCCAGTTTCCACAAATGGCTGCCATCGCTGGGCTATAAAGAAGCGCTGCCAGGCACCACTGGAATCTGACAGCGGAATCGGGAGTGGATCACTTTGAGGGGGTACCAATGCACCCACAAGTGGAATCAGTTCCTTGCATTTTCTCCATTCAATTTCTTCAACTATCTCTCATTTTGGGTGGTCCTTTATTGTTTTGAGCCAATGCTATGTGGAAGTTGCTTCAAGGCGATAACAAAAGTTGAGCGTCAACACAGGTCAATTTGAAACTTCAGCGCCACCTTCATCACAAAGGAGCATTGAGAAAAATCGAGTGAGATGACAGTTGGGGGGTCACAATTGGGGAACCCGTGGCCGCTGTGGCCCGCACGCCACGGACAACGGATACAGCCTCCACATCTTCGGCTGTGGCTGTTCACTTCAAACACTTGAGCCAAAAGGAGGCAGCTGACACTTCGGTTTGACAATCATTAACAAAAACTTCGGTTTCTCGTCACAGAGCCTCTCAATGCTTTCAATCTCTAAAAAACCATCACGATATTCTCTGCCTCAGCAAGAAGCCAGGAGCCTAGGCCGCGGGGAATAAACAACCCAAGCTGCTTACCCACGTCATTCCACATGAGTCCACAGGAGGGGATGGGGATGGGGATGGTTGTCCAAACTCTACGTGCAGTACTTATGCCATGTGCTGCATACTGGGTATATGAACCCTGATATTGGCATGGTCGCGGCATGGTAAACCCTTTACCCCAGTTTCGGAGCATGGCACGCTGAGAACATGTCATGTGGATCTCCAGAGTGTAGGACAAAACCTTTTCTAGTGTCTGACCAGTGTAGTTCGATTCAATGATTGCTTGACTCAAGCATCATCGCATTAACTACATCGTACTGAAGCTGAGAACAACGCCGTATCCAAAGATTCCAAAGGCATGCGATAGTCTAAGGATGTCTAAGGCACCAGCCCCTGCTGGTAAAGTTTGGGAGAGGAACTCCGCCAGCGCCTGTCGGTGGCCTGGTGCTCCCGGTGCTCCGACAGGCTCCCAGGTTGCCATGCCGAGCGCAGCACCAATGGACCAAGATCCGCACGCTGCAACACGCAGGACGCATACCACGAGCCTTCGACGCAACGGACGCAACGTCTCAAACATTTCGAAGGTAGCGACGTACCAGGCCGTACTCAAACCACAAGGGCAACCAAGTTCAGCCAGGTTCCATGAAGTTCAATTTGAGATGGGTTCATATGATTTCATATGGGGGTTCAAAGTTATATAAGTTATATAAGTTATGGTTCCCAAAACCTGCCAAAACTGCCATATAAAGTCCATATAAATTCATTGAAGTTCAACATAGTTCAACCAAACTGTGGCCGACCTTCTGGAGCTTTGGCCGCCAGCAGCTGCACCAGAGGATCCTCATGCGCCGGAAGGGAGCCACGACACTCCAGACTGAAGGCCCTGCCTTGGGCGAGTCGAATCACATGGACGCTGCACAGGGTCCAGGGACAGTTTCTTTAGAAATAACGATAAGAAACACTGATGATAACAGTTATTGATTAGTAACAATAAGAATTAACATAGACCCGGGCAAGCCGGCGGCGGAAGTTTCCCAAACATAAATGACCTATAGTTCAAAGACACCCTGTCCCGACCGTGTCCTTCCCTCGACACTCCACACCTCACACTGCACACT